>Ga0316207_10000533_pt1 | contig 59097 bp, 39 predicted proteins | sample 6weekpyrite_MG_FD_204943 | JGI IMG/M metagenome (GOLD analysis project Ga0316207, IMG submission 204943) | Microbial mat bacterial communities from mineral coupon in-situ incubated in ocean water Damariscotta River, Maine, United States -... | ecosystem: Environmental > Aquatic > Marine >...
GTGGTTTGGTCTCAACCACTACTTCGGCAAAGAGCTATCCCATGCTTTAATAATTTACATCGCTTCCTTAATTGCTCCGCTGCCTGTGTTGCCACCCCTACCGCGCGAGCGGTTTAGTCCATGTCGACCGAGTCCGCGTTGGGTGCGGTTAACCGATAAATATTTTGAAAAATTTCTGATTGAATTTCGGCGAACTCGTAATTTGCACGAATTGCTGCCATTCATTGGTTTTGCATTTAGTGACTGGTTTCAGCACTAAACGGACGTTTGGATTTAGTTTTCTGAATAATTGTAATTACAAGTAAAAGCAACCATAAAGGATTGACCGCACCCTTGCTACTACTATCTTCAATGGACGCTTTTGCGTTCTGAGATTGTGTTGGAGAGGGAGTAGGAATTACTTTTATAACAATGTCATCGCTTGATGATCCATTATTGTTATCTGTTACTATTAATCGAAAAGTTAGATCTACCGGGTTTAAAGTTATTGGTGTTGTAAATGTAGCGTTGCGAATGTCTACTTTCGTTAGTTCTACGCTTGGCCCACTCACTTGAGACCAATTATAAGCGGTTATTGCCCCGTCACTGTCATCACCATTTCCATAGAGTGTAACTTTAACATTTTCATTAACCGTTTGATCAAGCCCAGCATTTGAAACAGGAGAATTATTTAAAGCATTCGAATCCAGTATCGTTAGGACCACAGAATTCTGATCACCAATTTTTATCCCCACAGGTTTATTGAGCTCAATTTTAATAGTTTTGTCTTTCTCAGCAGCAGGATTATAGATCACCGAGACTTCAAAGTTTTTCTCACCGAGTTCACCGTCATCCCAAGATAATGTTCCAGACGAAATAGTATAATCAGTTGGTATTATTGCAGGTGAAATGCCTTCCAGATGAGGTCGAGTTATGTAATTTACCGAGACTCCCCCATTCCCACTGCCGGTGCGACTAACAGAAACGGTAGCGCTACCATCTATCTCATTAACGATGTAACTAGATGCATTAAATTGAACCAAGGATGGTTCAAAACTTAACCATACCCGGTTTGTTTTATTGCTTGCCACGATTGCATCTATTTTACCGTTTCCATCGAAATCTCCTAAAGCTACAGCGTTTTGTCCGTGTCCAAACGGAATCGTAAGTTGTAATTCGCTAGCTTCAAAACTACCCTTGCCATCGTTCAGCCATATTTTAGTGCCCTTGTCATTAGTAACAAAGGCATCGATATCACCATCATTATCAAGATCAGATAGTGCCACATCAGTGCTGTAATAATTACCTAACTCTTGTCCACTGTTCGTAAATAATCCCTTTCCATTATTAAACCATACGGTATTCGCCTCTAAATTCGCTGCAAATACATCTAAATCTCCATCCCCATCTAGATCTTCTAACGCAATTTTTAAATTTGATAAAATACCTAGTAATTGGTTGCTATCACTAAAGTTGCCAGATCCATCGTTCAGCCATACTTGTCCGCTTGCGGAATAACTTGTTAAAAATATATCTGTGTCACCATCAGAATCTAAATCAGCTAGTGCGACATCGGTGCTATTTGTATTTTCCGTCGTTTCTTGGACTTTTTTACTCAATCCCGCAAGCCCATCATTAATCCAAATTTGGTCATGTCCATCATTTGTCACATAGGCATCTAGGTCGCCATCACCATCTAGATCACCTAACGACACGTTAAGACTCAATGAATTTCCCAACAATTGTCCACTGTCAGTAAATTTTGCACTTCCGTTGTTCAACCAGATTCGATTTGTTTCACCTTCATCTCTCCCGTTGGCAACAAAAACATCTAAGTCTCCGTCGCCATCCATGTCACCTAAAGCAACATCGCGACTAAAAGAATTTCCCAAGACTTGTTTGCTATCGACAAAACCACTTTTGCCATCATTGAGCCATACACGGTTACCATTGAAAGCATTGGCCTCAAACATATCCAGATCACCGTCGCCATCTAAATCACCCACAACAACATCTAAACTGTGAGTGGGACCAATTAATTGGCCAGAATCTTTGAATTCGCCAAAGCCATCATTTTCCCATACGCCATAAACTTGATCCCTAACTCGTACAAACGCATCTAGATCATTGTCTCCATCCAAATCAACAAGTTGTCCACTTTTGAGACGTCTTATGGGAAAGACCTTACCTTCATCACTAAAATTACCAATCCCATCATTAATCCAAATTCCACTCTTAACCCAATCAATATTTACATTAAATGCATCCAAATCACCATCGCCGTCTACATCAGCAAGTGTAACGTCTGTACTTTGTAAAGGCCCGCCAATTGGCGCATGCGAATGCCCTAAAAGTTGTCCACTATTTTCAAAATTTCCAAAGCCGTCATTAAAAAATAATTCATCACCAGCACCTGTTTTTGAAACGAACAGATCTAAATCTCCATCATTATCTATATCCCCGAGGCTGGGCAAGCCAAGCATTGTTTCTAGGTCAACTTCCGCAAACTCTCCTTTACCTTCATTTAACCGCATAATTATTTTGGGTGAATTGTTTGTAGTTGTTGCATCTATAAAGCCATCATTATTAAGATCCGACAAGATGAGACCAGAAGAATATTGAAAAAACTTACCTGATGATTTGCTTATATTACCAAAATTACCTTTGCCATCATTCCACCAGATCTGATCGAAACCTTCATTATTCGCCGTAACGTAAGCATCTAAATCACCATCATTATCTAGATCAGCTAATTCAACATTTGAGCTATATGAATTTCCTAATTCTTGTCCGCTATCGACGAAAAAACCAGAGCCATTTTTAAAAAAAACATGATCCGATCTGCTGTTTGCTGCAAAAATATCTAGATCTCCATCGCCATCCAAATCACCAGTAGCAATACCATTGCTTGATGAATTTCCGAAGGACTGGCCACTATCGCTAAGTACTCCATCTCCATTGTTTAGCCATATTTTGTTTTTGCCTGTAGAAACAGCAATGATTACATCTTTGTCACCATCGCCATCTAAATCATTTATTTCAATATCTGTTATTCCTGTACCAAAAAACCAATCCGAACGCTCGGAATTATCTACGAACGTAATTGCCAAGCATTCGCCGGATAATAATATTGCAAAACAACAGAGCATTCTTGTCATCATTGCAATAGAATTAAGGCTAACAAATTGAAAGTTATTAAGATTCATATTTTGATTCTTGTCTTTATAGAAATATAGGCAATAGGGGATTGTTGAAATACCCTCATCAACACCAATAAATGATATCAGTTAAATGACCACCAGCAAAGCTGGATTGTGGATCAGTTATCATAAATGGATGCATTTGACACTAGTTATAATCTAACTGAATGTTTAATAGAAAAATATTTTTTCCAAATATACCCTGATATTGACAGATACCAAATTCGGAATAAATGCAAAGTTTGCGAGAAGCAGACATTCTCCACTGATAAATTTATCACAAATTTTGATTCTCAAGAGCAGTCGTTCAAACCGGATGCAGTCGATGCCCCATCTTATTTACATTATTAACTAGATCTTAGTTTGGATCACAATCTGCTGTTGGCAGAACAGCTTTCAACTGGCATATTGTCGCGGTAAGAATTAGTACAAATTTGGGTAACTTTTCTGTTGTAGGTGTTAACTATGAATGATGGATTTATATCAGCGCTTATGCTGAAATACTACATTGAGTTGTTTGTCATTTACGGTTAATAAATCGATGAGTCCGTCACCATCTAAATCCACCGGTGCTAGTAATCCAACGTCAGCATTAAAATCCTGATGTAATTGAAAAGTGCCATCACCATTTCCTAACAATACAGAAACTTTATCTGGATCACTATTAGATGTAACCAGGTCGACATTCCCATCTCCATTTACATCAGCGACCGCAACAGATCTGGAACTACTTCCTTTAGGAAATCGTTGTTGTGGTTTGAAAGTGCCATCTCCATTATTAAGTGACACAGCCAGACCTATTGTGACAAGGTCGAGAATTCCATCGCCATTTAAGTCGACTATTAAGTCGTTTGAGGGAATGTCCTGACGGAATTGAAAGCTACCGTCACCATTTCCCACTAACCATTCGTTAGCTGTAACGAGATCAAGGATCCCATCGTTATTCAGATCTGCGATATTTATTGTACGACTTCCGGCGGTCGTAATGACGAGTGGTGGCTGGAATGTGTCTTCACCATTATTCATTAAAATTGAAAGACTCTTGGGCGACCAGCTTGTTGTTACTAAATCAAGGTGACCATCACCATCTAAATCCGCTACTGCTATTGCCTCAGGTCGGTCTGCAGCTAGATATCGTTGCTGAATTTGGAATGATCCATTGATATTATTTAATAATACTGAAACATCATCAGAGTGTTCATTTGCAGTAACTAAATCGAGAAACCCATCACCATTTAGATCCGTGACAGTTAATGACCGAGGTCGCTTTCCAACCGCGAAATTTTGACTTTCCTGAAGGACACCGTCATTGTTGCTTAGCCATAATGTAACACTATCGGAATTTTTATCTGCGGTTGCAATATCAAAGAATTTGTCACCATTCAAATCTGCTACTATCACGGATTCATCACTAGCAAAGGGGAGATTCCTGACACTATAATAATCAGTAAATGCAATTGATCCGGCGAGGAAGGGCAAGGATTGTTTTATTTGAAAAAAACCATCATTTTTTCCTAGTAATATGGAGATGTCATCGGATCCTCCATTTGCTGTGATTACATCAAGAATTTCGTCGCCATTCATATCAGCTATTGTTACCGATATTGGGCCATTGTCTGAAACTGATAAAGGAGATAATGTTTTAACTACCGGGAAGTTTCGTTTTTTCTGAAAAGTAGCGTCGCCATTATTTAATAGAACGGAGACATCAGCAGAGAACCAATTCGCAGTAATCAAATCAATATATCCATCATCGTTTAGATCGGCAGATGTAACTGCTACCGGGCCATCACTGGACAAAGGAGCGTTTATGCCCTCAGTAACGAGAAAGCGTCGCTGCTCTAAGAAGGTTCCATCACCTTTGTTTAATAATACGGACACGTCTTTTGAGGTCATGTTTGCCGTAATCAAATCTGGAAACGTGTCACCATTTAGATCAGCTACTTCTACCGACTGGGGACCGTCTAATACCAGGGGACCACCACCTGCAGAATATTGTTGTTGAGTCTGAAAGGTGCCATCACCTTCGCCTAGCAACACTGAAACGCCCTCAGATCGATAGTTTGCTGTAACCAGGTCCAGGTGGCCATCACCATTAAAATCTGCCACTGCTACTGATTTTGCACCGTCGCCTGCAGGGAAGTCCTTATGTGTTTGAAAGGTATCATCCCCATTATTCAACAGTACAGACACATTGTCGGAATACCGATTCGCAGTAATCATGTCGAGTAATTCATCATTATTCAAATCAGCCGTTGCCACGGATATAGGCTCTCTACCTACGGAGAAACGTTTCTCGGTATGAAAAGTACCATCTCCAATGCCCAGCAATATTGAAATATCATCGGATTCTTTGTTTGCTGTTGTTAAATCGAGAAATCCATCGCCATTTATATCTGACGCAACCACCGACACAGGATCGTTCCCCACAGAAAAGGTTTGATGGGCTTGGAAGTTTCCGTCATGGTTGAGTATCTGTATGGAAACATCATCAGATAATTGGTTAGCTGTAATCAAGTCGAGGAGATTATCGTTATTGATATCAGCGACGGCGACCGATGTTGGACGGTTTCCTGTTGGGAATTGTGAGCCTGGATAAAGTGCGATCGTGCCTGTTAAAGTACTAAATGTAACAGTGCATGTTAGGTTTGATGTTAAATATAAAAATCCACCTTTGCAACCGCGATCGCCACTCCAGTCTGCAATAATTGAATCTTCTGAGGGTGTGATTGTAAGAGGTAAACCAGTAGGGCTATCAAATACTTTAGAACAATCCTTTTCACAATTTATCAGGTAAGAGCTAGTAACTTTGCCGCTACCTGTTCCTTTAAATAAAATATTAAGTGTATAAGGAGGCGGCTCTACAAGATTGAAAATAGCAACACATGTTCTATTTGACGACATAATAATATTACCGTTAATGCAATCATAGTCTCCACTCCACTCCACAAATTTTGAACCCTCGGATGGTCTGGCCCTAAGAGTTAGATCGGTATTGTTATCAAAACTAGCCGAGCATATCGCGCCACAGTTTATTTCAGAAGAAGCGCTAGTAACGACTCCGGCACCACTTCCTTCCTTGGTGATGTTGAGTATATTCGTATCAGGTATATTTAATAAGTTGAAAATTGCAATACATGTCTTATTTGTCGTCATTGTCACAACGCCATCGGAGCAGTCAGAGTCTCCACTCCAGCCTTTGAACGTAGCACTACTCGATGGAGTAGCAGTTAGTGTTACATTGGAGTCAATGTTAAAGTTTTTAGAACAAGTTGTTCCGCAATTAATTTGGGAAAAATTGCTCGTAACAGTTCCACCACTTGTTCCACCTTTAATAACGGTGAGTGTGGCCATATTGGAAGAAGGAGTATCAAAAATCGCTGTACATGTCTTATTTGCTGTCATGCTCACCACTCCATCAGCACAATCTGCATCCCCACCCCAATGGGAAAAAGCGGTATTATTGGCTGGTGTTACGTTAAGTGTTACATTTGTGCCGCCTGCGTAAATCTTTGAGCAATTTGATTCGCAATTGATACCTTCTGGCGACGATGTTATTGTTCCAATGCTATCACCAGATGTTGTGATAGTAAGTGTGAATGACATGTATCCAAGCAACATATCGTTTAGATGCTCCTGAGCGTCTGAGGCTGAAACGAGGTTACGGGCTCCGGAAGTTGTGAGTGCTGTCAGTTCGGCAACTAACATTTGAACATTGGCATCATTTTCGAACGCTAACGACGTTTGCGTAAAGTTAATTGATTTCCCAATAGCAGCGTCTCTTACTTCTTGGCTGATATAAATGCCGTTATCCGGATTCCCATCATCATCCAGAGTCATCAGTAATCGTGTGATGTTAGTGACTGCGGGATCGGTTTCATTCGCTGCCCCCGGCACTAAATCCATTGGTGTCATCAAAGATTTAGCTGTGCCTTCTCCAAGTACAATATCCCCAATTAAAAATTTCACTCTTGGTCCATCAATTAAAAAGGTTCCTTCGACATCCGTAATTCCAGACTTGTTACCTGACAAGTACTGAACCCCTTCGACAGAACTATTCATAAATTGTCCTTCGCTTAGCCCATCACTAATTGAATTTTCGTTACTGCCACCTCCGCAACCAACCAATGGAATGATGAAAAATAACGTGGTGATACATAAGGCAAATATGCTGTTGGAATTTTTATGTTTCATATAATTTCTTTAAAAAGCCTCGAAGAATAATCTTTAGTAAAGTAGATGGTTTTTCAGTGTTTTAAGCGTGTGTTTGTTACAGATACAATTCATAAACAAGGTAAAAATTAAAGTTATGTCTAAATCCTGTAAACAGAAAACATCATTGAAAGAAAACAGTAAATTTATCAATTAGTTAATCGGGTTTAATCGCAGCCGAAAAACCACCATCTCCGTGAGTAAGCATATCAGAAAAAAGCCTAGTAGAGCGCGTCAAAAACTAATAATAATTCTCTTTTAGAAAACAGGAATAAAACATGACTAGCAAAGCTGGATTGTTTCCTGTCATCAAATTACTGGATAAGATTGGATTCAGCCAACTACCTAAAAAAACGTAACCATGAATGAAACGAAAATTCTGTTTGTTACCTGGAAGACAACGTTTTTCCCTGCCTCATTGGGTTAATCGGCAGTACCTTGAATATTAGAGTAATAGGGGCTACTAACTTTTATTATTCGAAGTATTATACTTGGAGAAATATTCGGTCAAATAGAAACAAACATCAGCTTTCCTAAAGACACAAGTTTCTGACTTTCTACTTGAAAAATAATTCGTTTTGGAACATCTGATTTATCTTAAGAAAACTTTTAATTTTCGAAAAAGCAAAAGGATCGGTTAGTCGACCCAGTTCGCGTTAGGTGATGTTAACCAATAGAATTTTTGAATATACTCTGAGAGAACGGCGGCGAATTCGAAATTTGCACGAAGAGCAGCGTGCGGCCGAGCAAGGTCAATGATTCAAACGGGTGTGAATCCCGTCCCGGCAAGGTTGGTCGACCACCGAGTAGCAAACATCGGGCAGGCGGAAGTGATTCCAAATGTTAAGCACGGTGGGCGCAAGGCAACAGGCCGTAAGCGAAAGCTGAAGTGATTTAGCCTCGAAAGTCGCCAAAAGTAGGGTGACAGATTGCTGCTTCTGGAAACCAATATTCTATGAAACGAATGACAAGTTTTATCGAGCTACTTCAGGGTTGTAAAGCATGGCATGTTGACCATTATGAATCATTGGCAACTCGGGAGATCCTGAACGGTCTTTCAAGGAAGAGAGTAAGTTGAACAAGTGATAATAAAGCGAGAACAACTAATGCGGTTCAGGAAGTCGGATGGTGGCGTAGTACCGATGAAAGTGTGTATTGCATCTGGAGGAAAGGCCATCACGACAACAACAGCGTTTCAAGGACACACGTATCATGCTCAGTAATGAAGAAACCGTGCAAACGAAACTGAAGCGCATAGCGATAAAAGCCAGCAAAGACAAACACTGTCAATTCACCAGTTTATTTCATTTAATGAACAAAGAATTATTGCTGGAATGCTTTACGCAGCTAAGAGGAAACGCTGCGGCAGGTATTGATAATATCACCAAAGAAACGTATGCCATCAAGTTAGACACAAATATTGATAATTTATTAGCGCGTCTACACGCAATGGCATACAAGCCACAGCCAGTGTTAAGGGTGTATATCCCAATACCTGGCAGCAAGAAAGGGCGACCACTGGGTATTCCCACGCTAGAAGATAAGCTAGTACAAGGTGGACTTGTTAAAATCCTACAAGCGATTTATGAACAAGACTTTATCGATGACTCCTACGGGTTTCGGTCGAAACGCAGTTGCCATGATGCACTTCGTGCACTGAGCAATGCTGTCGAAGACAACCCAACCCACTACATTGTTGAAGCTGATATTAAAGGCTTTTTCGACAATATAGAGCAGGACCAATTGATCACCTTCCTACAACATCGAATAGCGGATCAACGAATACTCCGGCACATCAAACGTTTTCTCAAAGCGGGTATTCAAGAAGATGGCAGGCACAAAGGTAGTGACCGAGGTACGCCTCAGGGCGGATCGATTTCACCCTTATTGGCAAATGTCTATCTCCATTATACATTGGATCTCTGGTTTGACAAACGGGTAAAACGAAGGTGCCAAGGTTTCGTGCGATACATTCGTTTTGCTGATAACTATGTGGCCTGCTTTCAAAGAGCAGATGATGCTAGCCATTTTATGCAACACATGGAAGAACGGTTAAACAAATTTCATTTAGACATCGCCCCAGAGAAGACAAAACTGTTTGAGTTTGGTAGAAATGCCAAAGCCAATGCTCTAGCCAAAGGTGAACGAACAGCGACTTTTGATTTTCTTGGGTTCACACACTATTGCAGTGTTAGTCAAAATGGAAATCGTTTCCGAATGAAACGGAAAACCGTCAGCCAACGTTTTACGGCAAAATTGAAAGGATACAGTGATTGGTTACGGGCGAATAGAACGTTGCCAACCGCAGACATCCTTAATATGACAGCCGCGAAGCTACGTGGGCATTATGCATCGAGGCTCAATGTGATTCAACTTTTCTTATTTGGCTATTTATTTACCCATTGTTTTTTCTGAAGACCCATAAAAAATAGATTACTCATGTGTACGATAACGAAAACCTAATAATCCCAATATACCAACAGCTAGAAGAGCAGTAGTCCCTGGTTCTGCTACAGTAGCAGAGGGAATCAAAATTGGAGTATTTCCACTTGTCTGAAAACCACCGGCCCCTATAGTAAGGCTGCCCCGAGTTAATTCTAACCATCCAATACCTCTATCAGCGTTTTCACCAAATCTTAGCCCGAGATAACCATGATCACCCTTCTCAGCCCATGGTCCATTATCTTCCATTTCCTCGCTAAGTATATATAATTGCAAATTAGTATTACTTTTCCCATTAGAACCGTTAAAAAAAGTATCATTAATAAAGGCACCTCCTCCAAATTTCATCGCATACGGGTTTCCATATTCAGAATAACCCGAAATTTGAGTGCCAAATATACCCTCGACCCATGCTCGGTCTTCTTCTACATAAAAAACTAAATCATTAATGCCATCCTTATTAACATCTATTACTTGGTTCCCACCAGTTTCGACAGTTAGATCAAAATCGTTAACTATCACGGTGGCATTTCCTATTCCCACTATCGATAAACCGATTGTAAAAATGAGAAATTTCCCCATTGTAGGTATATTTTTAATTACGGATCTAAAATTATTTTTTTTCATTTGATTTTAATTACCTTTAGTAAATATCTATACTCAGCTACAGTTGAGAAAGATTATTATAATCACCTCATCCCTTCTGGTGTATTTTTGAATAGTTTATAAAAACTTAAGCCCACTGCTTTACTTACAATAATCCTAACTAAAGCAATACCGTGGCATTGAAGTTTATTTAGAGCGCAAGCTTGGAACTCTAAGTTTATCAATTGGTGAGACTTGCAATAATTATGCGCATATAAATAATGGCATTATAAATGGCGTTTTAATGTAATGGATATATCTTTTAATAGAATATTTAGCATTAGTGTAAAAAACACCGACATATTTTTATGATAACCAGTCAGACTTGTACACGCAATTTTGCTCGTGTTACATTATTAGTATACTGTGCAACATTTCTTTTGATTCCGTCGACACACACCCATACTGTCTTTTTCTCAAAAAAATATGGTTATTAATTATGCGAATAATTGCGGAGTTGTATGATTTAGTGAATGTTGATTTCTAGTTTGTGTTAAAAAAATCGACAATATTTTGAGTAATCAAATACCGTACGATACATACCAGCAAGTAACGATTATACCGGCGTAAGATAATTCGCGTAAACTTTATAGTATTTTCAAAGTCACAAACGACTGCTTTGATCTTTAATTATTAAGTTAAATAAATTATTAATTGATCCACTACTCGTACAAACTTCTCATTAATAAGTTCTTGCCAACAGGCTTTATCCACCCAAAATAGATATTAAAATCCAAGCAATGAAAAGGCGGCTTAATCTGCGTACTTGCCGATTGGAAACGTAGAATTTAGTTTATGTTTTTCACCTAAACAAAATCTAATTCCAAAAAAAACATGACTGCTTATCTTGCAAACGTAAAATCCCCAAGTCTAATGCCAACTTCCGCTTAAGGCTAACAAAAGACACTTAAAATATTATTGTGAATGACTTCTTTGTCGACATTTTTAGCATTTATTCAATTTTCAAGAATAATCCCACACTAATTGTTTTTACAATATTTATTCTCTTGCAGTGAGAATCATGGTTCCCCCAAATCGACTATGGCGTTGTACATCCTGACAGAGCAAAACGATAAATCGGAATCTCTACAAGATATCGCTGCGCTAGAACAAAAAAAACCCGGATCGCCATTAATCTCCGTTAGTACTATCTTCATAAGCCGGATAGCTATTGGTTACATCACTCAATAAGATAATCCCGGCACCGCATCTTGCGTCATCCGGGATCAGATTTGATTTAGTACTCTCAAGCTATTTCATTGACGTCATACAACACAGGTTTCGCGTTGTTTTGGTAATACTTTGCGTGACCCGACGAAATCATTATGTCATTCACATTTTGCCACTTGCCATCATTTCCCATTATCCAAAGTTCTGCGAGATAACGGCCATATTTCCCTTTTTTATCTCGTATTGTTTGCAGCAGTACTTCGTGATCCAAAACAAGTTCTCTGAGAAAATCTCGCGCGACAAGTCCCTGTTCTCTTTCTTCACCTCTCAGTTCCGGGGTATTAATACGATTTAACCGTAATTTCTCGCCATGCAACCAGGTCTTTAAACCGAGATCAATATCGACGGTACAGGTGTCTCCGTCATAAACTGAAACCACGTTGGCACGATAACAATACAAACTTATTGACATAACCTCTCCTTGATTCTAATTTCTTCCCAATCTCTAAGCATAGTGTGTAATTAGCAAAATGCACATGGGAATTTCAATCGGGGATTTGATAAATAATTTCGAATTATCAAGACGATTAGATCAGTGATATCTGTAACTTTGGCAAAAATTATTTGCTTAGCTCCTGGGTTATGTGAACTTGACCCAGGCTATGGAGCGATAGTGGAGCGATCTTTGATCTGTGTCAAAAGGGAATGGTAAAACAATTTGCCAGTGTGATTGCTTTGTAGGCTCGATGTCATGAACCTTTAATTAGCTTATGATAAACTTCTTGGAAGTCATAAAGAACAAATATTCCACACGATGATTGAAATTCCTGGATATAAAATCACCAAAACCATTGGCCACGGTGGCATGGCTACGGTTTATCTCGCCATTCAGGAATCCATTGGGCGTAAAGTAGCAATCAAAGTCATGTCACCTTCCTTGGCGGCTGATCCCAGTTTTTCCGATCGCTTTGTGAAAGAAGCGCGTATGGCGAATCTGATACATCCGCATATTGTTACCGTCTACGATGCGGGTGCTGTAGATGGAACAAATTACATCATCATGGAATATGCCGGTGGTGGTAATCTCGATACGCTAATAAAGCAGGGCATTTCCGTTAGTCGCACTATTGAAGTTATTAAACAAGTTGCCAGCGCGCTCAATTATTCCAGCCAGGAAGGTTACATTCACCGGGATGTAAAACCTGAAAACATCATATTTCGTGATAATGGTAGTGCAGTGCTGATGGATTTTGGTATTGCCAAAGCCATTAGCTCCGCTACTCAACTCACCATGGTTGGCAGTACCATTGGCAGTCCCAATTACATGAGCCCTGAGCAAGCACGTGGTTTGGAGTTGGATGGGCGCACCGATCTATATAGCCTTGGGGTTGTTTTTTACGAATGTCTGACGGGAACAAAACCTTATGACTCCGCTGATACGTATGTTATCGGCCTAAAGCACATTAATGACCCAATTCCAAGACTACCGGGTAAGTTAAGTCAGTTTCAACCTATTATTGACCGCTTACTCGCCAAAACACCCGAAGGTCGATTTGAGAATGGAAACGCTTTAATTGAAGCACTCGATAAATTCCAAATTAGTGGTGATGGCGCTAATTTAAGCGTGCAACAAACACAGTCAATTGACAACGATGAAACCCGCGTTAAGTCTGCACATGACGCAGTAACCGTGAATGTTAATACGTTAGTCGATGATGGCACGCGTGTGCAACCGGAACCGAAATCGTTTACCCAAGACCTAAATGACGAAACGGTTGTTATCCCTTCCGAGCAGCAAACACTAACGACTCAAAAAAAATCAAACAAGTCCCTATTAATCGTTTCTGCTTTGGTGACACTAACGATTTCTGCCGGTTTGTTTTGGTATATAACTAAGAAAGATGTTGTGCCCGATGAACCTATTTCACCGATAGAACCGATTACCCAGGTACCTCCAACGGTTACAGCACCCATCGTTGTTAAACCAGAAGAACCCGTAACCGAACCAGAACCATCTGTTGTACAACAGCCTGAAGTAAATAATGAAAAACTCATAGAACAATTACTCTCAAAAGCGCAAAGCGCTATTGCCAGGAAACGTTATAGTTCACCTAAAAACGATAACGCGTTAAAATATTTTAAAGAAGTTCTGACCCTGGATTCTAATAATGCAAAAGCCAAATCTGGCCTCAACACACTGGCTGATCGATACCTGTCCATGGCAAATGGTCGTTTCAAGGAAAAGGCTTTTAATAGCGCATTAAAATCTATAAACAAAGGTTTGACCATTATTCCAGATCATCAAGGTTTATTAACATTACGAGATAAAATAAATCAACTGCAAAAGCCTAAAATTGCAAAAAAAACTCCCCTTATAAAACCTGAAGTTCACAAGACGATTTTTTTAAAAGACCTGAGCATTGGTGAAGTGCTTGGAAAGCACCGCAGTCCAAGTTTGGATGCTTCAAAATTCTATGCGAAGAATGGCCTAACTGAAAACCTCTATAATCGCATACTGACCCAATGTAACTCATCTGAACGATTTATTAACCATCCGGAATGTGTAACAAGTTATAACAAGTTCTTAAAACATTGGCCATTGCCTCGTCACGAAGTATCATCAAGCTCAAAACAATCGGCTGATAGCCAATTAACACGCGCTTCATTTAAGCAATCTGTATTTAGCCAAACCTATAAAAATAAACTTCAAACGTTAGAAGATATTATCAACCGCCCCGGTGATTTGACGAAGAAGAAATTACTCGCTTTATTTAACTATCAAAATTATCAACCCGTTGCTGGCTTACTGGGCCTTAAAACTCAGAAAATCAATCTTAAGGATGCAGATCGGTATTTAAAATCGCGACAAATTAAGAATAAAACGATAAACACTGTTAATGATTTAACATCTTTTGTACATTCATTTGCGGGAAAATCGAGAGTATTCGTAGCGCCCATTAGCAGCCACAACAGTTTGGAAGTTACTCCATTTTCAGCAGAAATCTACCAGACAATTAAGAACCTCTATAATACATCCAAAGTTTCTGCGAAAAAGTTTTTATATGGTGAATATCGACTTCTTGCGAGTGGCAACACCATTATAGAATTTTCACTATTTGACACCAATAACGAATTAGTATCCAAAGACAGTGTATTGCTTGATAAATCTTTATTTTCTTCGAAACGTAAAACGAACTGGTTATTTAACGAAGAAATCATTCCTAAACAACGCTTGAAATCATCCTATGGTTTCCCTGCCAGCATTGCCATGGGCAAAAAAACTCAAAATCCCTTACTGCTAGTTGGAGAAAAAACACAACTTAGGGTGAAACTCGCAAAACCTGGTTTTTATTTTATTGCTGTTCATGTGGTTCATGAAAAAGAACAATATTCCTATTTACTGCCACTACGCCAGGCTGAGGTACCCTTTGTGCAGGTCGCAACACGCAGTCAAACACATCGTTTTGAAACTTTGGGTGAATTTGATATCTCACCTCCGTTAGGCGTTGAAGTCCTACAATTGATAGCATCCAGTATCAATCTTGAAAAATATTTACCCGAGTACCACTGGGATGAAAACCGCCAAAAATTTATTATTAAAGGCAGTGAAGGCAGTATTCAAAAAGGACTACAGGAAGTCCGTAACTATATGAATACCGTGCCCAACATATCCAGTGATAAAAATGTTCGCTGGCAAGAACGTTTGATGGTAACCAGCATACTGAGTAACTAACTATTCATCTTTATTTCCACAACTATAATTCCCCCACTCCCCTCGTCTGACTATTGTACTTAAATAATTCCTTAGTAAATTAATTTATTACTTAAAGTGTCAATTATTATTGCAACTCACATTGCCATACTATGTTAGGTAAAAGTCTCTTTTGGATTTATAATGAAACTGTAGAAATGTGTTTTATCTTTCTCACAGATGGGAGGAAAAGTCATGGGTTGGTTATTGGATAAAATGAAAACTTTGAACTTGATAATTTACCCCCTCATAGTTAGCATTGTAATATTTTCCGGGTGCGGTAAAGGATCAAGTGGTGACACCGAAAATTCAGTTAAATACGATATTCCTTTACAACTGCTGGTAAACGATGTCGATGTAAAGGCGAACGAGCAAAATCAATTTTCCTTTAATTATGATTTTCCTTTTTTCACCCCCGCGTTTACGAATTTTTCAGTAGACCTCAATCAAACATTAAAAGACATAAATATTTCTCCATCGGGTGCTAATAATAAAGCATCATCACGGATGATTTCAGATAGATCTACAGATCAAGTACAAATGTACGCATACATTTCAAGTACCACTGAATCCAGCTCTACCTGTCAAGACGGTGAACGCTACGGTCCGTTTACCGTAGAGGTGGAAAATGGCAATAAAGCAAACAGCATAACACCTGCAAAAGCCACTGCAACCAAACCTACGTTGAGTGTTGTCAATAGTGGTGCTTTTACTTTATGTTTAGAAATTGTTTCGCCCATCGCTGCAAAACTCGATGTTGATGGTGTCTCTATCGAAGCAACCACCTGTGGGCAAGAACCTGCCAATATTGCAGGTCAATGGTCTGGTACATTTGCCTGCACTAATGAAGGAACATCAAATGATTCGGGTGACATCTTAATAACAATTATTCAAGACGGTTATAGTGCTAAGTACTCCGACGGTGAGGCAAGTTATAAGGGTACCGTATGTGGCAACATTTTCGAATATGAAGGTGGCGTTCCCTACGCCTATGACGAAAGTGGCACATTAACTTTTAATGCTGATGGTTCGGCAAAAAAAACATCCAGTTGGGATTCCATTTATGATGACTCTAGCGGAAATTGTGAGGATAGTTTGCAAAGAAAAATGTAACCAATTTTTCGATTTAGCGATGTTAATTCCGGCCTAGTTGTTATTTTTTACAAGATACCTCAAATGCCCAACATCGGTACCACAGCAACCGCCGAGAATTTTGATGCCGTATTTTCTATTGAGTTTCAACATTTCATCACCCCACAAGGTAATATCTTCTGCGTGTAATTCGTTGCTATTATCCAAGGCAGAATGATCCAATGCTGAGGCATTTGCTAGGTAGCCAATTAATCGTGAAAATGTTTCCTTGTTACTAAAAGCGAGTGCAGGTGTTAAAAATGTAGGGTATGCACAATTGACCATGAATCCGAGAGGTTTGTTATTCACACTACCATCCAACTCTTCCATGGCATTTAACAGTGGTGTACCATCCAATACTTGAGCGTTTCGATTGATTACAAAACTAATAATATAAGGCAAACCCGTTCTTGCCATAACATTGGCAATACCAATGGCTTCCTGCACGTTGGGTAAGGTCTCTGCGATAAGAAAATCAATTTTGGCTTTTACCAATTCGGTAATTTGCCAGGCATGGAATACTTCAGCTTCTTGTTGAGATAAACCTTGCTCAGGTTTATAACAGTCCTGTTTACAACCAATTAAACCACCAATTTTTATTGAAGATTTATGAACCCCTTTCTTATCTCTAATTTCATGTAAAAATTGCACCGCATCTACATTTATATTCCTATCGATGCCTGACTCAACAACACGTTCATGATTGGTTCTCCAGGTAGGAGAGCACAAAAGTATGGGTTTGTTTGCATCGCGCGCGACATCAATATAACTTTGATAAATTTGTTCCAGTTCGCCTCGTCCTGAATCATCGTACACCAAAGGTGCGTGAACCAATGTCGGATGTAACTCTATGCCACTTGACCGACGTAATCGCTCAACGATGGCCGCTTCCATAAGAATTAGTTTGTTTTGCTCTAACAAATCTTTCATTATTTTACCTTGGGTGCAACCAACCAGGTAGTAAATCATAGGGATTCAATTCAACTGACCGATCATAGTGAATGTCATATTTATCGAACATTTTTTGCAAGTCGCCGTTAATGCATTTATCGAACAAATCGGTACAACCGCCCACAAACTCTTCACCAATGTATATTTGGGGTAATGTTTTCCAATCATTTTCCTGTTCTAATACGTGTCGCATTTTAGAGCCCAATTTGTCTTCTGAATACTCAACAGAATCCAGATCGATAGACTGATACTCAACATTAAACTTATCCAATATTTTCCGTACCGACCAACAAAATTCGCACCACTCTAATGCAAACATGACGACTTTATTTTTACTACCGGTTACAAACTCAGACACTTGTTTTTTAGCTTTCTCATCAAGCTCGAGAGTTGTTACGCTAGTCTCTTCTTCCGTTGGCATATTGACATCGAAGCGATATTTGTTGGTGGATTTAGATATAACAATTTCTTCTTCATCCATATCAGATGATATGTTGTCAAATAAGGGCGTTGACAAATATCTTTCGCCAGTGTCAGGCAACATACATAAAATATTAGCACCGTCAGGCGCTGTTTTAGCAATTTGCAGAGCCCCCGCAAATGTGGCACCAGCTGAAATACCGACAAATATCCCCTCTTTTTGAGCTAATTCTCGGGAACATTGTAATGCTTTGTTTCCGTTAATGGGTTCGTGTCCATCAATGACATCTTCGTTGAGAACATCTTCAGTAAGTTTAGGAATAAAATCGGGCGTCCAGCCTTGCATCATATGGGGCTGAAAACTGGGGTGCGTTGACGCATGGGAGTCATCTGCATTGCGCGCTTGAGCTACGCCACTGTTTAGCATTTGCGAATTATCCGGCTCACAAACAATTACCTTGGTTTGTGGACTCTCTTTTTTCAGTACGCGTGAAACACCATTTAACGTGCCACCCGTGCCTGCGCCCGTCACCCAAAAATCAAGACCAACATCGACAAACGATTCAAGAATTTCTACCGCTGTGGTTTTTGCATGAATTTCAGCATTAGCTGGATTCTGAAATTGTTTTGATTGCCACCAACCATGTTCCTCAGCGAGTTCCCTAGCTTTAGAAACCATGCCTGAACCCATTTGATCTGCCGGAGTTAACACTACTTTTGCCCCTAAAAAACGCATTAACTTACGGCGTTCAACACTGAAGTTTTCAGCCATGGTAATAACTAAGGGATATCCCTTTTGGGCGCATACCATGGCCAATCCAATACCTGTGTTACCACTGGTAGCTTCCACTATAGTTTGCCCGGGTTTCAATTCCCCTTTTCGTTCGGCATCTTCAATAACGCCTAATGCTAATCGATCTTTAACAGATCCCATGGGATTAAACGACTCAAGCTTTGCATAAATATTGACGTTTTTCGGACCCAGGTTATTTATTTTTACGACCGGTGTATTGCCTACGGTATCGAGAATGCTATTGTACAATTTGTTCATTTTAATTCTCCGGTTTAATGCTGCTTTCGTCTAAGTGTATTGGGTTGTTCATTAAGTATTTCGTTTGCCGCGTTTAACACTTCTTCAATGAGCTCATCAACTTGTTGCCATGAGGTGCGAGCACCGACAAAACAAGGCCTAATGGCTAATTGATTGTTTATTACAGCAGTACTTGGCATACTGCGTCCGCGATGTACCATTCTTCGGTGGATTCGTTTGTTTAATTCGTTTAGATCTGTATATTTATCGGTTGTGTATCTAAAACAACAGATTGATAAAGTCGGTGCCTGCAAGACTTCTAGATTAGGATGCTCGTTTGCATAATTTGCTAATTGTCGTGCCATGGCATTGTGTCTGCTAACACGTTCTTGCAAACCCTGTTTACCGATCTCTCGAATGATGGCCCAGACTACCGCTCCACGCGACGGTGCAGAAAGTTCGACACCAAAGTCATAATAAGGAATGCCCAAGTTATCCAAAGAATGTTGAGTATCTTCGGTTGACAACGATCCTTCGAGATAATCCGACTCGCCCTGATTAAATGCCCGGTGCAGTAAACTTCGGTCACGGACAAAAGTCGCCCCAATGCCTACTGGCGCGCCTAACCATTTGTGCGGATCTACTATTACCGAATCTGCCAAAGATAATCCGTCGTAGTGGTGTTGCTTCTGAGGATCTAAAATTCCCGGCAAGCCATACGCACCATCCACATGAAACCAAATACCATGATCTTGGGCTACTTCACCCATCGCCTTTAAGGGATCTATTGCCCCTGTACTTGTGGTACCAGCATTCGCCACAATGGCGATGGCGACATAATTTTGATCTTGATCAGTTTCAATTTGTTCTTTAAGGGCTTTAGGTATCATTCGGCCCATTGAATCGGATTCGATGACAAAAACCGAGTCTCGTCCCAATCCAAGTACCGCCGCGGCTCGGTTTATGGTGTGATGTGTAGCATCCGTTGCATAAATGCGGCATTTACCTGAAACACCGTATTGTGCTGGGTCTGTACCCTGCTTTTCAAAAGCGTATTGGCGTGCGGCACCCAGTGCAACTAGGTTTGCTACGGAACCACCGCTGCTGTAAACACCTTTCATGCTCGCTTCTAAACCAAACATTTGTGCTAACCAATTTAGTGAAAGTTCTTCGAGATAATTAAAAGCCGTGAGTCCTATTCGCTGTGGTGCGGCAACGGCACTCGCCAAAGTTGTAAGCGCACCGATATTGGTAGCACCAGTGGTTATAAACGATGTACAACCCGGGTTAGGAATTTGTGATCCATTGGGTATTAATACATGGCCGATTTCATTCATGACTTGTTGAATACCAACGCCATCAATCGGTAAATCACCTTGCAATTGTTGTTGCCAACTCGACATCTTTTCAACCGCGTCAGCATGCTCAAATATTTGATACTGATCAAGGTAACCACCAAGTTGGGATAACAATTCGGTCAACTTACCGCAATCTGCTTTGTCAGTTTTCATCTTAATAAACTCACTGTTCTTTGAACATTTCATTTTTGACTTAGGGCGAAGCAACTTCGCCCTGTTTAGTCAATTTATTGTGTTAGGCAAGCAACTGGGCTCCATTTGCCAAAAAATCCATGGTACGTGCTGCACCCGCTAACTCTACCCCCTCATGCAAGTCATCTTGACCAATGCCTTTTGCAGCAGCACAAGCCGGACAAAGCCAGATCTTACCGTTATTTTCAATATACGCATCGATGAGGTTTGACAATGGTTCGTAGCCTTTTGCTACCAAACCTTTTGCACCATCTTTTACACATAAATGTGCTGCATCGGAAGTAACGAACATCGCTGTTTCGCTAGTATTTGAAGCGGCAACACCCATGATAAAAGAAACCGTTGCTCGTTCAAGATCGTTTTTACCGTCACGGCAATTGATCAAAAATTTGTTTGCTGTATTTGTTTGTGTAGTCATGATTCTCTCCTAAGTTATGGTAAATTCATATTGCTAAATTGTTAGTGAAATGTTGCGGGGTTGTTACGTCCCGTTGATGACTAGAATAGGAAAACCACCGTTAGCTTGCTTGTAGCCCAACTGGTTTAAACCTGGAGAAAGTCTGAAGATCTGATATAACCCATAATATCAATAGGTTACAAGGTGATAATAGTGGATAACCTAGCGTGAATTTATTGCAATTTAAGAATTTTATCTGGAATATACTTCTGTTGTTTATTATTCCACCGATATCTGTGGGTCGCAATGGAGCTTTAGGAAATTGTTTCCATCAATTGATGCCTGCTAAACGCAAGCCATCCAAATATAAATCTATTTGGTCTTGCTGTTTTAAATAGAATAACTTTTCTCGAGCAAACGCAATGGAAAATTTGGGATTTTGTTGTTTTAGTTTTACTGCGGTTTGCTGAGCTTCATCCAACCTGCCTAATTTTGCCAGCGCTACTGCTCGATGTGCCGTTGTCCAGTACTGGCAGTTGGGTATGCCACTCGCCCGATCCGTCCAGTTCAATGCACTGTTAAAGTCTTGTTTAAAAATATATGCAAGTGCGCCATAGGTGAGGAACGCCCATACTTGAGGATCATTTGGGCTTAATGCAATGGCTCTTTCAAAACAATCAATTGATTCATCATAACGCCCTTCGTAAGCTAGCGAGTCACCTAAACCACAATGAGCTGCAGCAAATGTTGGATTCAATTTAATGGCAATTTCGTTTTCTGCCAGTGCCCGATCATATTCGCAACGCGCTAACAAAATGCGTGCTTTCAACGCACGAAATGTTGCATTTTGGCTATCGAGTGATATGGCTTTGTCCGATGCCTCCAATGCTTCATTTAACAATTCTTGCGTGGGTGATGTATCCCAATAAACCATACCCAGGATCACCGCATACGCCCACCAGGCATATGCTTCCCCAAACCGATTATCTAACTCAAAACTTCGGCGTAATAATGTTTGCGACTCTTCATTGTCAGTACCCGTAAATTTAAATAAGTGATAAACCCCAAGATGATAACAATCCCAGGCTTGTAAGTTTGGAGGACGTGAATGAACGACTCGATTTCGCTCTGCGAAACCAATTTCTGGTTCGACACGGGCAACGATTTTTTCTGTGATGTCGTCCTGTAATTCAAAAATATCTGCAATTTCACGGTCATAACGTTCCACCCATATGGGGTGGCCAGTTTTTGCATCAACTAAATGTGCCGTTACCCTGACTCGATTCAGCACACGTTGCACACTGCCCTCTACCACATAATTAACCTTTAGCTCTTTACCTAGTTCGGGAATATTGACCATTTTCCCTTTATAACCAAAACTGGTATTGCGTGCTGTTACATCCACCCAGCGATGTTTGGAAAGATGGGTAATTATGTCAGCAGTTATGCCATCAGAAAAATATTCCTGTTCCGCTTCACTGGATAGGTTTGCAAAAGGTAACACCGCAACTGCTGGTTTTTCGAAATTAGAATTTATTCCAGTGGTAGTTTCTACAGCGGTATTTGTGTTAGTAGATTGAACTGAAACATGTGCCGTATCTAATGATTTGTCAGTTTCTGACTGATTATTAGAATCGGCAATTTTTACTTTACCCAGAAAGCGAAAACCTTTTTTATGAATCGTTCGAATATAACGTTGTGCTTGCCCACTATCCCCCAGTACTTGCCGGGCAGATTTGATACGACTGCTAAGTGCTGCTTCTGACACGATTCTGCCACGCCAAATTTTTTGGTTAATTTCTTCTTTAGAAACCATGCGATCACAATGCTCAACAAGCAAAGCCAACAGTTCTATCACTTGAGGTTCTGCAGGAATATTCTCGCCATTCTTGCTAATCTCAAAACAATCAGTATCCAAGGTAAAGTCATCAAATTGGTAGCGCATAATTCATTCAGAATAATATCATTATAAATTAGATTTAATGTAATGGTGAATAATCACACATTGAGGGGATGTAATCAATGGACAGATTGCTAACAAATGACTGCTATTTTATGCTAAATCTTTGATGAGCTATACAATTAGACAAAATGAGGAAGGTTTCGAGATGGATTTAGAAACGTATTATGTCTGTGCTAAGTCGGTAAACATTCCTTTGCTATTTTGATAAATTCATTGCTACTTTCAAAACACATGCAGTCTTGATTGACGACCTAACTCCAGATTGTTCGGACTACACAATACGTACAATTATATGCGTGGATAATAATGATGACAATGTGAAAGAAATTTTATTAAAAATGAGCATATTAAATAATTTGTCACCTTCTCCGTTTATGTTCGTTTTTTCTGCTATTCAAAATAATCATGACTCTCTAAGAGAATGGGCATTTTCAAACTCGGAATGGTTCGTATCAGCTTTTACTTGTTAACATCAAAAACACAGCTTTCAACATTTTCAGAAGTTGATATTTAATTAACTATTCAAAAGTTTCAGTGTTTTTATCTTTTAGGTAAATTGTAGCTATAAATCTAATACATTTTTATATGTGATACCAAACTGATACCGAAATGATATCCAACTGATATTTCGCTAATAAACTAAATTAATTAGCATCTTCCTTGTTACAGTTTTTTTGAATAATCTTTTTAGAGCTCTTTTTGACAAAATAATTTCATCAAATTATTAGGCTTTAAAATAATATTGATAATTCATGGTGAATTCCACTATTAGATAATTCAGGATCGATTGTAATCATATATACAGAAATTTAATCGTAAATAATTTCTAGAGAGGAAATGTACAATGAAAATATTTGAAAGAAAAATTAGTCGCGGTATCTCTACCTTAAGCATCTTAATTGGGTTGATGCTATTTACAACAACATCGTTCGCAGGCTGGGTCCCATCAACTTCACCCTACAATTCTAATGTTGGAGGTTTTGCCTGGTGTTATGGCAATACCTGGTATGCGTATACTAATGAAATAACGAGCACAACTGGAACTGTTTCGATACAAGCAACCGCTGTTTATAAAAATGTGAATGGTCAAGAACTCCCGCTTGCATTGAATTCAAATACAACACATGCCTGGTATGCTGTTGATAGCGGTTACATTGATCCCAATGCGTTTGGTAGAAGCTATACTTTTAGTCACTTCAGAGCAACACATTCCCATACCGCTTACGGTACTACACAATCTTGGGTAATTGATGTTCCAATCGGTTGTTAATATGGTTTATATTGGATAATTCTGGTTTTATAATTGGAATCAATGTTACTGGTCGCGGCGCTATTGGAAGGGCATTAACGCGGTGACCGGTAACATTTTTGATATGAACTTTTTTATGTGGGGAAACTATTATGAAAATCGCCTTTACTGCAGTATTAATTTTTATCGTTGGCTTATCAGTTGGTGGTTTCTATTCTTCAAATCCTAATAGCAAACTTGAGGTGGTTGATAATTCAAAAACAATAAATTCTCTGAAAGATAAAATCGATCGATTGGAAGTTTTAATAAAACATGTTAGTCATTCTATAGAGGCATCATCGAGCTTCGAGCTTCCAAAACAAAATCAACAATTAGGTTCTGAAGTAAAATTGAATCAGCTAGATCAAATCATATCGGCATTAAAAGAACTTGATGATAATCAAATTTTTCGAATAAACGATACGTTGGACAAAATGGAATCTAATTTAGGACGAGCAATTCGAGAATCAGCAACAAATACAAACGTTAGCAATTTACCAAATGACGTAAATACTGATATTACAGAAGATCAAGAAAAAGCGCTTGAAGAACTCGTCGTGGAATTAGACAGTGTTAATTTCAATAGTGGCTCAAACGATGACTTAAACAAATATCTAGAAACCGCATTACAATCTAATCTTCATCCTAATCAGCTACTTATTATTAATCAAAAAATTCGTGACTTAACCGAGCAATAATTGTACGATTAGACTGTACTGTGATGCTGTTAGCTTCAAGATTACCTCATTAAATGTAATCGTACTTTTATAATACAATCAGATATTGAGCGCCCAATATAACAGCGCCTTCTGCCTAATTTTTTACCTTGTCCGATCAATTTAAGATTCTTTACTCACTTACCTCAAAAAGCTCGTAATATTGCTAAATATCGTGGGTTATTTTGCCTTGTTAGTCGCTATTGTTATTAAGTAATATCTCAATTTGTCGATAATGGGGGGAATGCATAGGTTATTTTAAAATTATTGCTACTAGCTGAAACCCGTTTGGAGAACAAAAATGAAAAGCTTGTTTCGACCCGCAATTTTATTGATGAGCCGTTTTCGCTACCCAAAAAAATTCGGAATTATATTCGTCCTCATACTGATCCCAATCCTGGCGCTAGGCGTAAATATGGTGAGCAGTCTTTCGAGCGAAATCGCTTTATTAGAGCATGAACGAACAGGCTTATCCTATATAAAAACCGTTCGTCTTCCGATCGAACATATTCAACAACATCGCGGTATGACCGCCGCTTATCTGAATGGCGCAAAAGAATTCAAGCCTCAACTGATGAAAAAACGTCAGATCGTTGATAAATATTTGACTGAGCTTGCAAGCATTGACAGTCAGCTTGGCGAATTTCTGCAAACGTCTGGCAGACTCAACGAAATAAAAACGCAATGGCAAGACATCAAAGCGAATTCTTTGAATCAAAAAACGGGTGTAGCAATTAAAGCACACAGCAAGTTAGTGGCTGAACTGCTCGCATTAATATTACACGTTTCAGATACGTCAGAATTAACGTTGAGTTCGCACCTGGATACTTATTATATGGGGGCAGCCATTGTTTCCAGTTTACCTAACTTAGTGGAAAACATGGGGCAAGCACGCGCCGTAGGATCCGGTGTTGCGGCTAAAGGTGAATTTACCAATTCAAACTTTACTCAATTATCTATCTTGGTAAACAATATTCAAAGTTATGCAAGCAAATTAAACTCAGGACTTGATGCAGTTTTCAAAGCCAATCCCGACTTAAATCTCAGTTTGGGAAAACAAGTTGCAGGCAATAAAAAGGCTGTTTCCAATATAATTCGACTGTTAAATAATGACTTATTAAACGTTAAGTCAATAAATGTTGACGGCAAAGTCGTTTTTAATTCTGCAACACAAGCGATTGGTGAGTCGTATAAACTCTTCGATTCCTTAGTACCAGCTGTAGACGAAATTTTGGAGGCGCGCATCCAGCGTGATGTCGCTACTGAGATTATTGAGATTGCAATTGTTATAGTAACTTTGGCAATAATATTTTATCTGTTTGCAGGTTTATATTACTCCATTTCAGAAAATATTGAAAATATCGGTGCTGCCACCAAACAAATTGCTGATGGTGATTTAAAAGTTCGTTTAAAATTGAATACGAAAGATGAAATGCAAGATATTGAAGTTAATTTTAATGAGATGACCGACAAAGTGGAAACACTCGTTAAGCAAATTAGTAGCGCCACTATACAATTAGCCACGGCTTCAGAAGAATTATCTGCTGTTGCCAACGATAGTGGTGAAAGCATTTCTAACCAGTCTTCTGAAATCGCACAAGTTGCCACTGCAATGAATGAAATGGCTGCTACCGTACAAGAAGTCGCAAACAACGCCACACAAGCAGCAGGTGCCGCCACAAATGCCGATGATGAAACTAAGGGCGGTAAAATTATTGTTACTAAAACAGAACAAGCCATACAAGAACTCGCAGGCAATGTAGATCAGACAGCTAGTGTCATTCAACAACTTGAAACGGACAGTGAGAATATCGGAACAGTTCTAGACGTGATTAAAGGCATTGCCGAACAAACTAATTTACTCGCACTTAACGCCGCAATTGAAGCTGCGCGTGCTGGTGAACAAGGACGTGGTTTCGCGGTTGTAGCCGATGAAGTGCGAACCTTGGCAAGTCGAACACAGGAATCCACTAACGAAATTCAAAGCATGATTGAAAAACTACAATTGGGTTCACGCAATGCAGTATCGGCAATGGAAACGGGGCGTGAAAAGGCGAATTTAGGAGTTGAACAAGCGAAAGAAGCTGCCGAATCTTTAGAAGCAATCACACGTGCTGTTACTACCATTAATGAAATGAACACCATGATTGCCAGTGCAGCAGAGGAGCAAACATCTGTCGCCAGCGAAATGAATGAGTCTATTGAACGAATTAATCAACTGGGCCAAAGTACATCATCGGGTGCCACTCAAACAACATCTTCCAGTCAAGAAATGTCTAAACTTGCTCTAGAATTACAATCTCTTGTCTCTCAGTTTAAAGTTTAGCGGATTGAATGAAGGCAGAATACAAATCCTTCCAGTATATTACTAGTTACAAACTCTGCTTAATATGTTTTATCAATTCCGGACCTTCATAAATAAGTCCAGAGTAAATTTGCACTAGACTCGCGCCTGCCTCCATTTTTTCCATGGCATCTTCGGCATTCATGATTCCGCCAGCTGCAATTATTGGAATTTCGTCACCAAGATGTGCATATAATTGTGCGACGACGTTGGTGGATTGTTTGGTAAGAGGTGCGCCGCTAAGGCCGCCAGTTTCATTACCATTTTTCAGTCCGTTCACTGAGTCATGATTAATGGTTGTGTTTGTGGCTATAACACCATCCATTCCAAGTTCTCTTAATACTTGGGCAATGACGCCCACTTCTTCATGGCCCAAATCGGGTGCAATTTTTACGACCAATGGCACATAACGATGGTACTTATCGGCAAGTATGGACTGTTCTTTTTTTAGTGAAGAGAGTAGCGGTTTAAATTCACTACCCTGTTGTAATTGCCGTAAGTTTTTTGTGTTGGGTGATGAAATGTTTATGGTAATGTAGCTAGCAACCCCATAAACTTTTCTTAGACAAATCAAATAATCGTCTAAAGCATTTTCCATGGGAGTTATTGCATTTTTTCCAATGTTTATGCCTAACACACCCTGGAAGTTGGATTGCTTGACTTGTTCAACCAAATAATCGACACCTTTATTATTAAACCCCATACGATTGATGATGGCTTTCTTTGAAGGAATTCGAAACAACCGAGGTTTATCGTTCCCCGCTTGAGGTTTGGGTGTTACTGTACCAATCTCGATGAAACCAAACCCAAGTGCGGCAAGCGAATTGATATGATCTCCATTCTTATCTAAACCTGCCGCTAAGCCAACAACACTTGGAAATTCAATACCCATGATTTTTTTATTTGCGGCAGATATATCCGAGCTATATATTTTGAGCAGTCCCAATTGATGAGCTTTATCTAAAGCATTTAAGCCAAATTCGTGTGCAGTTTCTGCATCGAGCTTAAAAAGTAAGGGTCGAAGGAGTTTATAGATCATGATTTAGATTACCCGGGCACCACTAGAGCACCCAGGTAATTAATTTTTTATTCTACTATTTCCGCTTTTTCGATAACAATATCTTGTTCAGGCACATCTTGATGCCCACCGCTAAAAGTTGTTGATACTGTTTTAATTTGTTCAACCACTGGCATGCCGTCAACCACTTTTCCAAACACACAATAACCCCAACCGTCAGGTGTTGGTGATGTATGGTCCAGGAAATTATTGTCTTTCACGTTTATGAAAAATTGTGCTGTGGCCGAATGCGGGTCTCCAGTTCGCGCCATAGCGATGGTGCCATTTTCATTTGAAACACCATTATTTGCTTCATTCTCGATTGTTTCACGCGTTTCTTTTTGAACCATACCTGGCTCAAAACCGCCACCTTGTATCATGAAATTATTGATAACACGATGAAAGATAGTGCCGTCAAAAAAGCCATCCTTTACATACTGCACAAAATTTTCTACAGTTTTCGGCGCTTTGTCATCAAACATTTCCAAGGTGATTTCACCCATATTGGTCGTAAGTTTTATCATACTCTTTCCTTTATTTAAGAAATTTACCTATGGGCAGCTCCGGAAATACATTTAAAGCGTGCTGACTGCGTTAAATCTATTTCCGAAGATACCCAAATTCAGTTTTATGAATTTTTATTAATTTGATTCACATCCCTCACGGCGCCTCGTGATGCACTTGTGGTTAACGCTGCATACGCTTTTAACGCTGAGGACACAATTCGATTGCGATTTTCTGGCTGCCAACTTTTTACACCTTTTGCCTCCATGGCATTTCGGCGACTTTCCAAGGTATCAGTAGCGATGGCCAAATTAATCGACCGATTCGGAATATCAATTTCAATAGTGTCGCCCTCTTCCACCAAACCAATGGCACCACCCTCTGCCGCTTCTGGCGAAGCATGACCAATGGATAAACCCGATGTGCCACCCGAAAAGCGGCCATCAGTTATCAGAGCACATGATTTGCCGAGTCCTTTGGACTTAAGATAACTGGTTGGGTATAACATTTCTTGCATGCCAGGGCCGCCGCGGGGACCTTCATAGCGGATAACAACCACATCACCTGCAACAATATTATCTGAAAGAATAGCTTCAACCGCCGCATCCTGACTTTCGAAAATGCGCGCAGGTCCTGAGAACTTTAAGATACTCTCGTCTACGCCAGCAGTTTTAACAACGCAACCATCTAATGCAATGTTACCGTAAAGTACGGCTAAGCCGCCGTCTTTACTGTATGCATGCTCCATATCGCGAATGCAACCTTCAGCCCTGTCGTCATCTAAGGTTGACCAGCGTTTTTCCTGGCTAAAAGCTTGAGTTGTTCGAACATTACCTGGGCCTGCTTGATAGAACGTTTTATTATTTTCTTCCGATGTCGTTTTAATATCCCATAAGTCCAAGCCCTGTTGCATGGATGCACTGTGAACCGTAGGGCTTTGTGCATGCAGTAATCCCGCACGATTGAGTTCACCTAAGATCCCAAATACACCACCCGCACGATGAACATCTTCCATGTGATATTTTTGTGTACTCGGTGCAACTTTACAAAGCTGAGGCACTTTTCTTGAAAGCCGATCAATGTCATCCATTGTAAACGGCACCTCACCCTCCTGCGCCGCCGCTAATAAATGCAGGATAGTGTTGGTTGAACCACCCATAGCAATATCCAAACTCATGGCGTTTTCAAATGCTGCCATGTTTGCTATAGAGCGTGGTAATACCGAATCGTCATCTTTTTCGTAATATTGTTTTGCCAAATCTACAATACGTCGACCTGCCTCAAGGAATAAGGATTTACGATCGGCGTGTGTTGCTAACATGCTACCGTTTCCAGGCAATGAAAGCCCTAAGGCTTCAGTCAAGCAGTTCATGGAGTTCGCTGTGAACATACCAGAACAAGATCCACAGGTGGGGCATGCTGATCGTTCGTATTCCAACGTTTCTTCATCGGAAACGCCAGGCGTTACGGCAATCACCATGGCATCAACCAAATCAAGCTTTTTCGCCTCGCCACCAATCACTGCTTTGCCGGATTCCATGGGACCACCCGAAACAAAGATGGTTGGTATATTTAATCGCATAGCCGCGTTTAACATTCCAGGTGTAATTTTGTCGCAATTGGAAATACAAACTAAAGCATCAGCACAATGCGCGTTCACCATGTATTCCACTGCATCAGTGATAATTTCACGGGAGGGCAAGCTGTATAACATGCCGTCATGACCCATGGCGATTCCGTCATCAACAGCAATGGTATTAAATTCTTTTGCTACACCACCCACTTTTTTAATTTCACGTGCAACCAATTGACCTAAGTCTTTTAGGTGTACATGACCAGGCACAAATTGCGTGAATGAATTGGCAATGGCAATAATTGGTTTGTTGAAGTCTTCATCCGTCATGCCTGTGGCTCGCCACAATGAGCGTGCTCCGGCCATATTCTTGCCATGTGTCGTGGTTCTGGATCGATATTCGGGCATTGCTAAACCTTAAAAGCGTCTAAAAAACTTGAATATTATCAAATTTGTCGTGTTTATGGGGGAATCATTCCGGCTAATTAAGCAAGCTAACGCCTCGATTTGTTTTTATTCCCCCTCTACGCCATACCAAGATCTCAAATATGTTCTAATAAACAATATATCTTCTTGATAAATAGGCAAATAATGGAATATGATACTTATAATTGTAAGTGAATTCCAACACGGGGTAAGGCGATTGTATGTGGTTTATTAGACATCAATTTAAGTCTTGCCAACTGTTATTGCTAATCCTGATTTTTGTGTCGTCAGAGGTAGGCGCAGCAAAAGAGTTTATAACACTGAGTGATGATCAAGATGATTACTCATTGGCCTCCTATTTCAGCATCCTAGAAGATCCTACTAATAAACTGACGATAGACGACATCCAACAGCGTAAATATGCAAAACGTTTTGGTAAAAACCAGGATACTGATTTAACTCTCGGTTATTCTAACAGTACATTTTGGTTGCGCTTCTCCGTCAAAGATTTGAGTACTACAAATCGCATTTGGTTACTTCAACAAAATTATGCTGATACACACTTTATGGATATGTATCAACAGAATAATAACTACCGTTTGCAACGCTCTGGCAGTTTAGTACCCCTGGCATCGCGGGATATAGTTCAAAGAAATATTATTTTTTCCACTAGCTTCCCAAAAAATAGTGAGCAAATTGTTTACCTAAGAATAAAAAGCCATGGGACATTGAGTTTAGATGTTCATTTGTTGTCGCAACAAGCTTTCACAAACAAAAATTCGAGTAATGTTTTATTTCTTGGTTTTTTCTATGGCATTTTACTCATCATGGCCATTTACAATTTATTTTTCTTTTTGTCATTGAAAGAACAAAGTTATTTATTTTTAAGTCTGTACATTATGTTTTGTGCCATGGTGTATGCCTTGTACGATGGTTTTGCACAACTGATTCTAAGTGCTGCAATTTTACCTACTGCCTGGTTTTTATTGCCCTCATTTATTGGATTAACATCCATAGCAATTATGTTACACCGACATGCGTTTTTATCCATACAAGGTGGCATATCCTTTATCAATCGATTTCACTATTCGCTGCTTTTAATTTGGGTAATCACAATTAGTCTCTCACCCTTTATCAGTTCAGTTGTTACGATGAACATGACATTTTTTCTCGCATTGGTTACTAGTTGTTATGTCTTATCAACAACGATTATTAGTTGGAGACAAAATAATCCAGCGGCCAGGTTTGCCGTATTAGGCTGGGTTATTTTCGTTGTTTGTATCTGTTTATTAAGTTTGTCCAGGCTCCAGGTTGTTCCCGATTATTTAATATTTGAAGATTTCACTCGAATTGGTTTGGTTACATTGGTCCTGTTATTGTCTATCGCCTTGGTAGACCACGTGAATCAACTTAAAATGCAAAGTGAACAATCTCACTTAGGTCTGCTCAGTTCGGAAATGCAACGAAACTTGGCGCTTGAAGCTGCCCACCTTGGCATATGGCGATGGGACATTGGCTCAAATCTCGTTTATTGGTCAGACCAAGCCTGCAATATATTTGAATTACCTAATAGTACCGGCCCTGGTAACTTTGATGACTATTGCAAACTTATCCACCCGGACGATTTAGCATTGTTTGAAACCGCGATAGAAAATGCCATTGAACACAAAGACATATTTTCGCTCCAGCACAGAATTGTTCGTCGCAATGGTAAAATTTCCTGGTTGCAATGTTTTGGTAAAGTCGAGTTCGATAAAAATAATAAACTGGTCGGAACAGTTGGTACGATTCAAGATATTAGTCAACAAAAACAGCTGGAAAAAGAAAACCAGCAAAACCATCAGCTATATGAAGACATTTTTTCAACGGCAACAGAAGGTTTTGTTATTCGTACTATGGATGGAGAACCACTGCAGGTTAACCCCGCCATATGTAAATTGTACGGTTATAGTCGTGAGGAATTTCTAACGCTGAACTTAAAACAACTTGTGCACCCAGATTCACTCGACGATCTAGCTGTTCTTTATAGAACAATCAACGAGAATAAGCCCTATATTAGGCAAGTAAAACGACTAAAAAAAGATGGCTCTGCAATTGATGTTGAAATTCATGCATCGCCTATTTTTTTCCAGGGCAAACGTCAAATATTTTCCATCGTGCATGATATTACCGACCGTAAGCGCACGGAGAACACCATCAGTGATATTGCGAAAGGCGTTGCCACCGTTACTGGGACTGAATTTTTCAGTCAACTGCTGATACAAATGTCAAAGTTATTCAACTCAAAATACAGTTATATTGGCTTAGTTGATAAAAATAACTCTGATGTACTTAATTCATTGGTTTTTTGTGATCAAGGAACAATTTCAAATAATATATCTTATTCGCTTGCGCATTCACCTTGTCACGAAGCATTCGGAAAAGACACAATTGCCTACCCTGATAACGTCGGCGAACTATTTCCTTTGGACGCGCATATCAAAGACTTGGACATTAAAAGTTATATTAGCTCACCTTTGTTTGATACGGCAGGAAACCCCATGGGAACCCTGGTAACAATGGATTCCCAGCCCATGAAAAATAGTGATCATATCGCTGAAATTATCAAGATATTCGCTGCGCGAGTTGGTGCGGAATTAGAACGCGTAAGAGCGCAGGATGCACTAAAGGCTTATCAGGATCAATTGGAAAATACCGTTGATTTGCGTACATCAGAATTGAAAAAAGTAAATCAGGAATTAGAATCATTCAGTTACTCAGTTTCCCATGATTTACGCTCACCTTTACGCGCTATCGATGGATTCTCCAAAGCCTTGCTTGATGATTACGATGGACAACTTGACGCTGAAGGCCAAGATCTACTAGTACGTGTTCGTAAAAATACCGTACGCATGGGTAAACTCATTGAAGATTTGCTAAATTTATCACGAATTGGACGCACAAAATTAAACATTCAAAGTATCAATTTGGAAAAGTTCTCCAAAGAGATTATGCAACAATTACAAGACGGCCATGGTAAACATCAAGCTGAATTTATTTGCACAGTGTCAGACACCGTTGCTGCAGATGAAGAACTCTTACGCATTGCATTAACAAATTTATTTAGTAATGCACTGAAATATAGCGCAAACATTGAGCATGCTGTGATAGAATTTGGCAAAAAAGTGGAAAATGGTGAAGCTCAATATTTTATTAAGGATAATGGCGTTGGCTTTGATATGCGTTTTGCAGATAAATTGTTTGGTGCTTTCCAAAGAATGCACGGTAGAGACTATGAGGGATCAGGAATTGGTTTAGCCACTGTGCAACGAATTATTCATCTGCACAAAGGATCGATCTGGGCTACTGCAGAACCTAACAAAGGCGCGACATTCTTTTTTACCATAGGCGATGTTTCACCAAACTCTGCATGAAAAAAAGATCGGTTAGCATGATAATAACTATTAGTAAGCCATTGTAATTTATGATATTTATGCAACAAAAATCGATATTTGCGGTATCAAATGTGCATTAACTACCAGTCAAACATTGCTCTGAGGATTGTCTGTGCCTGAGATTGAGAATTTAAGTCATTTTGTTAAATGGTTCAGATATTCTTCGCCTTATATCAATGCTCATCGTGGAAAAACATTCGTCATATTGTTTGATGGTGAAACCGTTGAAGACGAAAACTTTTCACATTTGATCCATGACTTTGCACTACTAAATAGTCTTGGTATCAAGTTAGTATTGGTGCACGGCGCTCGTGTTCAAATCGAAAAACAACTGTCTCAATCCGGCGTTGAAACTCACTTCCATAACAATATCAGAATTACCGATAGCGATGCACTCACGTGTGTTAAACAAGCGGTTGGTGCTGTTAGAATTAACATTGAAGCCATGTTATCCATGGGAGTTATTAACTCCCCCATGGCGGGCGCCAAAATCCGAGTCTGTAGTGGAAACTTCGTAGTTGCAAGACCCATTGGCGTAATTGATGGTATCGACCATTGTTACACAGGCGAAGTCAGGCGTATTGACAATAGCTCCATACACAAACTTCTCGACGATGGCGCCATCATATTATTATCCTCTCTCGGTTATTCTCCCACTGGTGAAGTATTTAATCTGACCGCAGAAGAGGTGGCAACTCGTGTTGCTGAGAGCATTAAAGCAGACAAGTTTATTTATCTCACTGAACATACACAGTTATTAGATAAACAGGGCGAACAAATACATCAAATGACTTTATCAGATGCCAGAACTTTGTTAAACGAAAACGCATTGACTAACCTCAAAGAACAACAAAATTTACGTTGTGCAATTGATATGTCTGAAAAAGGTATTAATCGAGTCCATTTAATTGATAGACATATTGAAGGTGCTCTCTTGCTCGAGTTGTTCTCTCGAAATGGCGTGGGTTGTTTAATTACTACAGATGGTTATGATACGTTACGTCAAGCAAATATCGATGACGTAGGCGGTATTCTAGAGTTGATTGAGCCCATGGAGCAGCAAGGAATTCTGGTAAGACGCTCTAGAGAACATTTGGAAATTGAGATCTCGCACTATATTGTGCTTGAACGAGACGGTATGATAATCGGTTGCGCTTCACTCCACCCCTATGAAAATGAAAAAATTGCGGAGTTAGCCTGCTTGGCCATTCATGATGACTACCGTAATCAAAGTCGTGGTGATTACCTTTTATTAAACATCGAAAAAGATGCGCAACAAAAGGGTTATCAAAAGCTATTTGTCCTAACGGTGAAAACCGCGCATTGGTTTATTGAAAAGGGGTTTACTGAAACTGATATTAATGACTTACCCGTTCAGAAACAGTCTATTTACAATTATCAAAGAAAATCCAAAGTTTTCATGAAAAGCCTCACCCAATCCAATTGATTGTAGCACGCTTCCCTAAAAACATTTTTTTCCATGTAATGCAATTTTTATCGTTTGCAACTCTAATTTTATGTTGCCAATCTGTTTCGGCAAAATACGATCCAACACTACCATGGCATACGCTGGAAACGAAGTATTTTTTATTTCATTACCATGATGGATTAAATACTGAAGCCCATAAAATTTCCCAAAAAGCAAATGACATCCATCAAGAAGTATCTACCTTTTTTAGCTGGCAGCCAGCTGAAAAAACACATGTCATATTAACCGACCAAACAGACTTAGCGAATGGGTCTGCAGGTCCACTACCGAACAATACAATAATTTTACATATGACGCCGCCTTCCAACGTCGGAAGTCTACAAGATTATTTAGATTGGAAATATCTCGTATTTAAACATGAATATGTGCATATTGTTCATCTAGACATGGCTAAGGATTTTCCATTGCACATGCGAAACTTACTTGGCCGTCATTGGATTTTGTTCCCACACACCTTTTTACCACTATGGATGAAAGAAGGTATCGCGACACACATTGAAACAGATCTTGTTAAAAACACAGGCCGGGGCCAAAACAGTTATTTTCGCGGTTTAATGCGCAATGAAGTTAAAAATGGGATTCGATCACTAAATCAAATTAATCAACCACAAATAGATTGGCCAGGAGGAACAAGCCGGTACTTATACGGTGTGTATTTTTTTAAATTTATTGAAGATAACTATGGTGTATTTTCTATTCAAACATTCATGAAAAATTATGCGCAATTTCCCGTGCCTTTTTTTATTAACACCAACTTTAAAAGTACGTTTGGCAAAAGCTTGTACGAGCTTTGGGATGAGTTTGAAATTTATTTGGAACATGAGTTTAAGGATGAAAAAGCGAAAGAGATTAATGAAAACGAAACCAAACAAGTATCCAAATCGGGATATAACTCTGGATTCTCAAGGCAACTAAATAGCACAACAATCCTTTACATTGAGGATGACCAGGAAAATTTTCGATCGCTTATTGCCTATGACTCTCAATTAAACCGCGCTGATCGCATCTACCAATCTCCCAAACTGGGTACTTCGTTTGATGTACACCCATTTCAAGGCATACTGATACCCCAATTTGATTTAATTAATAGCTCAAACTATTACTCAGATTTGTATCGGTTTGATCTCATCACCCAAAAAATCTCTAGACTCACCACCAATCAACGTTATATCAGAGCAGTTTGGCATACGGACGGTGATAAAATTATTGCCGTTAAGAATGAGACTGGACAACATAGAATTGACTTGCTGGATAATAAAGGTGAACTAATCAAGATATTGTGGCAAGAGAAAGACGTTGTGATCGGCGCCATGGACTTTTCCCCCATTGAAGAAAAATTTATCGCTTCAATATTTCGCCCCACCAGAGGCTGGAGTTTGGAAGAATTCAATCTGAAGCAAGAACAGTGGACAACGGTTACAAATAACAGTTTTATTGAATCACAACCCAGGTATTCAAACGATGGATCCTCCGTATTTTTTACCGCGGAGTATTCGAAATACTATCAAATTTACGAATTAGCACTTTCATCCCAAAGCCTATTTCAGCTCACCAATCAAGGGAGTGCTAATCTCTTCCCCACTGTTGATGAAAATACTAATCAACTCTTCTTTGCAGCGCTTGGGAAAAATGGATATGACTTGGTTCGAAAACCAATCCATAAAACGCTGGTCACACATTCAAAGTATTTATCAGACAACAAGTCAGAACTAGCAACAGTAAAAATTGAAAGTCCAATTGATGAATCAGATCAACTGGTTTATGACTACAATGGGCTGAAATATTTGTCGCCACCCTGGTGGGAACCCTTGCCACTACTCAGTGGCAATAACCAACAGCTCAATCTGGGATTTGTAACTTCTAGCCAGGACCCTATCAATCGACACTTATATTTGGCAAGTTTGATTTACGATGTAAGAAATAATACACCCATGTGGAACATTCGATATTCCTACACGCGACTTTTCCCAGAGTTCGAATTACAAACTAATCAAAATTATTTTTTCCCCAATGATTTCGTCAACCGTCGTGAACGCGGCATACGTTTTACCGCATCATTACCAATTCGGAAAATTAAAGATAACTGGACAATAACTTCTACTTTAAAACATATAACAAACCGATACAAATCTGACTTAGGTGATGTTTCTAATGCAAATTTCAATACCAATTTGATGGCTTTTGGTATACAACGAAGTACCAGCGTTCAAACCTCGCGTGCTGTCTTTTTACAATCGGGTTATAAAGTTTCACTTGCTTATGAACAAAACAAGTTTTCCACTTTATCAAAACAGAACGGACGTATAGTCGCAAATGCGAAAATTTACTCGCCTGTTTGGTTTCATAGTGTATTTACAGTAGGAGCCACAGTAATTTCTGCGGGGGGACAAGCGGGGCCAATTTTTGTCGGTGGAAACCAAAGTGAATTTTTCTCTGGTGGAAGCCTGGGTAAACGCAGTTATAAATTAAAAGGTTATCAAGATGACACCTTGATTGGTTCCAATATGCAAAAAATCACTTTTGATACATTCATTCCTCTCTATAATCCACAATATAGTCTTATGATACCGCCGATTGGCATCAGTCGAATCAAACTTAATCCTTTTTTACGCGCTGCTCGCGTTGGTTCTTATCACACTATAAATCAAGCGAGTTGGTTTAAAAGTGTTGGAAGTGAAATTAATTTCCATACGAATTTTGGATATGCCAGATTTCCTTTTACTATTAATATTGGATTGGTATCTGGCTTGGATGAACCCGGTGAAAATCAAATATATTTTAATATTGTCTCAAACTTTCTTTAATCAGACTTTGATAATTTTTTCTATCGTCCACAAAAATTGTGCCTTGTATTTTCGGCACAAATCATAATTAATTATTTTTACACCCGAATTAAGAGAATTGCTGGTTTTGCCTTGGAAAAAGGAATTGAACCTGATTATCGTGATCGATAATTCAGGTGATATTGATTGGCAATATTTGGAATATCGCTTAGCTAAATAAATGGGTAAAGCTGGTATAGACAATAATATTCATCGTAAATAAACAACCCAACATTGCAAGAATACATACAAAACATTTATCCTTTAATGTCAGCACAGATTGTTGATCAGAAAAATAGGGTTTAACACGGTAGTCAGACTCAACCAGACGGTTTGATTTGGTAAATATAAGAGACATAATAATTCTCCATTAATCAGTTTTCGTTCCATTGATTCTAACCAATCTAAATCGGAAATAATGTGAAAAGCTTAACAAAAAAAGTTTAATATCTTGGAACAACCCATTGGAACTGCCAAACAGATCACAGTTTAGTAAGTCCTTGGATCACTTGTCGAGGAGAATAGATTTTAGTTTAGACAGCTAATAAAGACTTGGAACAAATCAAATAAAGATAAGGCTATTTACCATCCTTGTTGTTGTGATCGTGAGTGTGCCCATGGTCATGGTCATGGTCATGGTCATGGTCATGGTCATGGTCATGGTCATGGTCATGGTCATGGTCATGGTTGTGATGATGTGCATTCACGTTATCTTGTTCAATGACAATTCCCGCATCCTCAAAATCGTGGACATGAGCAGTATCATCGTGCACATGATCATGATCGTGTGCATGAAAATGTATGTGGATATGTTCCTTACCATCTGGTCCATGTACATGTTTATGCGCATGCAGAAATTTTTCAATGGTCTTTTTCTCCGCTGCATCCATTTTTCCGGTACGTAATTTTTCATGCAGCAAATCGTGGGTCATTAACGCTAATGGTAATTCCAAATGATTATTTTCCAATAGCGCCTTGTCATGTAATATTTCCTTGGCTGGCCCGTCAGCAACAAAATGGCCGTCTGATAACATTAAACATCGATCGCAAACCTCGAGAGCAATATCCAGATCATGGGTGCACAGCAACATGGTTTTATCAGTTTGTTGTAACCAACGAATGAGCTTACGACGATTAAGAGGGTCCATATTGGTACTGGGCTCGTCAAACACCAGTATGTCAGGTTGATAGGATAAAACCGTAGCTAGCGCCAATCGTTTGCGTTCTCCAAACGAAAGATGAAAGGAAGACCGCGTTTCGTAATCTTCAAGGCCCACCGTCAGTAAGGCCTCTTTTACCCGCATGTCTATTTCTTCTCTCGGCAAACCCAAATTTAGTGGACCAAATGCCACATCGTCAAATACTGTTGGGCAAAATAACTGGTCATCTGGATCCTGAAAAACAATTCCCACTTGCCGACGTATGGCGACAAAATTTTCCTTGCTGACCTCCATACTATTGATGAATACTTTGCCTTTTGTGGGTAATCCAACGCCGTTTAGCAAACTCATAAACGTTGACTTACCTGCACCGTTGGGCCCGATAAGCGCGACTTTTTCCCCGGCTTTAATTTCACATTGAATTTCTTTTAAAACTTCATGACCATCGGGGTAAGTAAAATCAACATTTTCAACTTTTATGGCACATTTATCTGTCATTTTTATAACTCTCTAGTACCAGGCCAGTTCAGCTTTAGGAAAAGGACCCAATAAATCCGTTGTAAATAGTAATAGAGTAATCACGATCACTATCGCCGCCTTGGAAAAATCTTTGCTACTGGATTCAAACGTTACCAAGGTATGAAACTCACCTTGGTATCCTTTAGATAGCATAGCCTTGTAGATCCGCTCTGTACGCTCGAATGACCGAACCAACAACGTACCAACAAAATTTCCCATGACTTTCAAAGTATACATATTGGCTTTTTTCACAAAACCTCTCGCTCCCATGGCAGTATCCATACGTTTCATTTCTGCGATGAACACAAAAATATATCGATAGGTAAACAGCAACATCTGCACAATGATTTTAGGACATTTTAAGCGCTGTAAGGCAATCATCGACACGTCAAAACGTGATGTCCCGAAAATAGCATAGGCAGTTATCACTATTGCCAGGGCTTTTAGCACAATAGCAATGGATAATCTTAATCCTTCCCAGGCGAATGGAATTCCTAACACGTGAAATGCAGCCTCGCCAGGATAGGTTAATGGCATGATTATAATTATTGGCAACAAAAAAATTGAAACAAACTGAACGCCATGGCTAACAAAATGAAATGGAAGTTGCGCTTTGCTCAATAAGACTATTGCCAAGATCAGTGCTGTTGCTGCTAAAGGGATACTACTCAATAACGAAACGGCAATTATAAAAAGTCCAAGTGAAAATATTTTTACACGTGGATCCCAACGCTGTAAGCTGGATTCAACATGAGAAAATCGATCAATGTCTAAGGCCATAAGAGTTGATCAGCTCGAACTATTACCTGCTATCGGGATATGTCCTGCAAGAATTTCCGGTTTTGCTTTTAACAAAAAATTAACGCAAGCTGCGGCAACCACACCTTCTATCAACATCACGGGAATGTGATAAGCCAGTATCAAACCCGCAGTCGCAAAAAACGCTTCACCCGTCGTAATCAGTGCCAGAGAAAGAATAACTCCTGAGAATATCGTGGCTGATGCACCACCCAGAAAACCAAAAACCATTTGATTATTTTTAAAATTGAATCGATGTCGTAGTTGCCATATTCCATACGCAAACAATGCACCGCCACCTAACATAACCGTGTTAACCCCAATAACGGTAACACCACCATGGCCAAACAAAATCGCCTGCAGAATGATACCTAGCAATATCGCCGGAAAAGCACGCCAACCTAAGATGATGCCTACCAGTCCATTTAATAACAAATGCACACTGCTGGGTCCCACTGGGATGTGGATTAAAGAAGCAACAAAAAACACTGAAGTGGCAACAGAAATTTTCGGGATTTCTTCCAAATCCATTTTGCGTAAAGTCGCAGCAGCGACAACTACCGCACCTGCAAATCCTACAGCCATTACTGGGCCGGATAAAATTCCGTCAGACACATGCATTTAGTTTGGATTCTCCCCTTTTCAAGTTCTCAAATTGATTAATCGACCAATCACTGCTGATGGTTTAATTCTTCTTATTTTTTAACAAATTGTAACACCGACAGAGGCTCCATCTCGAAACTCAATCAATGTGGTTTGGGCCTGCTTATGATTGATTCGATTCTTTACGGTATTTTAAATACGCATATAAGCCTAATAAACCAACAATAATACCGATACCACCGACAATATCAGACATTCGTGTTTTATTTTTCAGTTCAGAAATTTCTCTGGCTAATGGTTTGATTGCATTTGCTACAGCTTGCTCAACATCGGCATTACTACTGATCATTGTTGAATCACTCGATAATGTGCGAGGTTTCGCTGCAACTTCACCACGTTTCATTTCATAGCTGGCAATATGTCCAAGTCCGGCATCGATTTTAATTAACATATCTGCCGGATTGCTGGCTTCGAATTGATAAAGGCCTTTTGCATCTGCCTGGCCTAGTTGGAGTAAATTACCGGTTTGGTCAGTTACGCTTACTTTGGCATGTTTGGCAAGAATGCCATCGGAAAAATAGCCTTCAACATTAATCTTGTTGCCCTCAACAAAGGCAAATACATTTAACTTATGCGCAAAGACCTGACTTGAAAAAATCAACACACTAAAAGCAAACAATATTTTTTTCACGACCTTGCTATCCTTCTTAATCCTTTGTGCACGATATTAGTGCTTTGGTTTTGGATGGGAAAAAATCCAAAGTACCGCCCCAATCTCTACCGGGTAGTCTTTTCCATTATGCTGCATTTTTTTATCATCCTCATTGAGTGCTGCAAAACCCCACCAACCACCCCAGGGCATGGCGTAAGTAAATACGCCATTTGCATCTGCTTTAACTACCTGAGTAATCATGGGGTCCGCAGGAACCTGCACCATTCCAGCTGCGTCATAATGCTCTATTTCCACTTCAGAGAACGGTACAGGTTTGCCATTCACTTTAACGATGCCTTGGAAAACGTTACCTTCCCATAAACCATAAGGGCGTGTCAGCGGTATGATCTCTGTCTTTAAACCAAGCTCAGTATCCCAACCTTGCTCCAGACCAAAACCATTTACAATGGTTTTTGTATAATGAACGATAAACGATTCTTCCGCTACTTCCCAATAAGGTTTTGGCTCAACGTAAAAAATGTAATCACCGGGACGCTTCATTTCATAAGTTGCCAGGAAAGCAGAGTGATTTTTTTTATCGCGATCTTTGGTCTGTAATGGTTTTAAAATCGATGTTAAGTTTGTTTTTTCATTTCGATGCTGTACGCCAAATTGCACGGGATTTTCCATGGACATTCCTTTGTCTTCTAAAGGATGCCAAAATCGCAAATCAAGTATTAACTTCCTCGATTCTTCCTGTGACACCATATCATCAGATGGAATAATCATCTGAAAATGCGCATATGTATTAAATGAACCCAATAGCAAAAATAGCGTAATTAGGAAACCATTGGTATGTCTTAGTATTTTCATGGGATTCTCTTACATTTCGGAAAATGGATATTTGGTTCATACTGCAACAGATGATATTTTCACAATCAAGACTTGTTCCGTTCCAACAATCCAGACACTGTTAATACATTGATAATTAGACAAATATCGGTGTTGTTAAATTAAAAAATGGGCAGTATGAAAAAATCCTAATTTTTCATACATCAGCTCAAATGTCAATACTCACCGTATTTTAAGCTCGATTGGAACTGTGCGAAGTAAATGTGTAAAGATTTAATTCCTGGAATACAGGAATAGACTCCAGTGTTAATTGAAAGAGATTTAAAACCTGTGAGCGTTAGATAATCAAGTAACGCAAGATCAAAAGAAAATCAGATTGATTTTTTACCGCAGGAACGTGAAATTAATTTTCAACTCACGATCCTACCTGAGCACTCTATTCACTGGCGTCAGTGGTAAACCCACAAGAATCTATGACTTCTTAGCTTTGGCAATTCTTAAACGTAATGAATTAAGCCGGATAAAGCCTTCTGCATCCGCTTGATTATACGCGCCTTCATCATCCTCGAATGTTGCAATATTTTCATCAAACAAACTATCACTTGTGGATTCACGACCAACAATGCTCACATTGCCTTTGTAAAGCTTAAGTCGGACATTACCATTCACATTTTTTTGTGATTCATCAATCATTGCTTGCATCATCTTACGTTCGGGTGACCACCAATAACCGTTATAAATCAAACTCGCGTATTTAGGCATGATTTCGTCTTTGAGATGCGCTGCTTCTCGATCTAACGTAATGGACTCTATCGCGCGATGGGCTTTCAACATAATAGAACCTGCGGGAGTTTCATAACATCCCCTGGCCTTCATACCCACATAGCGGTTTTCAACAATATCAACTCGTCCAATGCCATTTTCACCACCAATTTTATTAAGCTCCTCCATGACTTGCGCCGGTGTTTTTTCTACACCATCGAGGGAAACAATATCGCCTTGTTTAAATCCTAGTTCGATATAACGCGCTTCGTTGGGGGCATTTTGCGGTGACACTGTCCATAACCACATACTGTCTTCGGGTTCATTCCAAGGGTCTTCAAGAATGCCACCTTCATATGAAATATGCAGTAAATTAGCATCCATGGAATAAGGCGATTTTTCACCGTGCTTCTTATCAATGTTAATACCGTGGTTTTTTGCATATGCCAACAGTTTTTCTCGTGAATTAAGATCCCATTCACGCCAGGGAGCAATAACATGAACATCGGGTTTTAATGCATAATAACCTAATTCAAATCTCACTTGATCATTGCCTTTACCCGTCGCACCATGTGATACCGCATCGGCTCCGGTCTGGTTAGCAATTTCTATTTGACGCTTGGAGATAAGTGGACGAGCGATTGACGTACCTAATAGATATTCACCTTCATAAATGGCATTTGCACGAAACATCGGAAAAACAAAGTCGCGGGCAAATTCTTCTCGCAAGTCATCGATGAATATTTCTGTGATACCAGCTGCTTTCGCTTTTTCACGCGCCGGTTCAACTTCTTCACCCTGACCAATATCGGCAGTGAAGGTAACCACTTCGCAGTTATATTCGTCCTGCAACCATTTTAAAATAATGGATGTATCTAAACCACCTGAATAAGCCAATACCACTTTGTTTATGTTTTTCATGATGTTTATTAATGCTTCTGTGTTGTCTGCGTTAAATTTCTCTTGCCCAGGTTAAAAACCAAAACCTATTTTTTCTTTGGCATATAAATATCGGTACATGTACCTTCTGCAACTTCTGCTGCAAAGTTTAAGGTTTCAGACAATGTTGGATGAGGATGTATCGTCAAACCGAGGTCATGCATATCTGCACCCATTTCCAGGGCAAGTACCGCTTCTGCAATTAATTCTCCTGCATTCGTGCCGACAATGCCAGCGCCAATTATACGGTGATTTTCATCAAACAATACTTTAGTTACGCCTTCATCTCGACCAATAGAAAGCGACCGACCACTGGCTGCCCAGGGGAATGCACCCTTTGTATAATTTAACCCTTCAGTCTTACAATCATCTTCTGTTTTGCCCATCCATGCAACCTCGGGATCCGTGTAAGCCACGGAAGGAATTGTCTTAGCATCGAAATAAGACTTCATGCCCGTAATAACTTCGGCAGCAACTTTTGCTTCATGTGTTGCTTTGTGCGCCAACATGGGTTGACCGACAATATCTCCAATAGCATAGATATTATCAACATTAGTTTTCATTTGATTATTTACGTTAATAAAGCCGTTATCTTCAACTTTTACACCAGCTTTATCAGCATCTATTAGTAAACCATTTGGACTACGACCAATGGATACCAACACTCGATCAAAAGTATCTGACTCAGGCGCTTTTTTACCTTCAAAGGAACACACTAATCCTTTGTCGGTAGAATCTATTGCGGTAACCTTGGTATTGAGGTAGATATTTTCGTAACGTTTTTTAATGCGTCTTTCCAACGGGCGAACAATGTCTCGGTCCACGCCTGGAATTAAACCAGGTGATAATTCTACAACCGTGACTTTTGAACCTAAGGCATCATAAACGGTGGCCATTTCCAATCCAATGATACCCCCACCAACTACCAGCAACCGCTCTGGCACTTCTTCTATTTCCAAAGCGTCAGTGGAATCCATTACACGGGGATCATCCCAGGGAATAAAGGGAAGCTTTGTTACTCGTGACCCGGCAGCAATAATACAGTCATTAAAACCTACTGTAATTTTTTTACCATCAGTTGCTTCTACTTCCAAGGTATTTGCTGAAGTGAACTTACCATAACCATGAAGGATTTTAACTTTTCGTTGTTTCGCTAATTGTTTTAAACCACCCGTTAATTTACCAACAACTTTGTTTTTGTGTTCACGAAGTTTGTTGATATCAATATCAGGTTTTCCAAAACTAACACCAATGTCGGAAAACTCTTCAGCCTCATTAATCACTTCTGCAGTGTGCAATAAGGCTTTGGATGGTATACATCCCACGTTTAAACAAACGCCCCCAATATTGTCATAACGCTCGATCAAGATAACCTTTTTCCCCAGGTCAGCAGCACGAAAGGCTGCCGTATAACCGCCCGGGCCTGAACCCAGCACTACAACTTCTGCGGTTTCGTCTGCAACTCCATCAAATGACTTGGCGACGGGTGCAGGTGTCTCCATTGCTGGTGTACTTGTCTTCTCTTCTGTTGCGACAGTAGTTTCAGGTTTTTCACTTACTGAACCAGTCGCTGCCTCAAGTACCAAAATATCGCTACCTTCAGATACTTTGTCACCAATACCCACCAACAACTCTTTAACCACTCCTGCTTGTGGTGCAGGAATTTCCATGGAAGCCTTATCCGATTCCACAGAAATCAATGAATCTTCTGCGCTGATGTTATCACCAGGTTTTACTAAAATTTCGATGACTTCTACTGCATCGAAATCGCCAATATCTGGTACTTTTATATTGATCGAATTACTCATTCCCTTGACCTCTATAATAACAATCGTCGTGTATCTGAAAGCACTCGGCTGAGAAATGAAGTAAAGCGAGCTCCATCTGCTCCATCAATGACACGGTGATCGTATGAAAGCGATAATGGTAAAATTAAACGTGGCTCAAATTCACTGCCGTTCCAAACCGGCTGCATTTTTGAACGTGATACACCCAGTATTGCAACATCAGGTGAATTAACGATTGGTGTAAATTTTGTTCCGCCAATACCACCCAAACTTGAAATAGTAAAACAACCACCCTGCATATCGGATGGCTTCAATTTTTTATCACGAGCTTTTACGCTGATCTCTCCTAACTCAGTCGCCAATTCTACCAAAGATTTTCGATCAACTTCAGTGACGACCGGTACGACTAAACCGTCGGGTGTATCAACAGCGATTCCAACGTTGAAATACTTTTTGAAAATTAAATTTTCACCTTCAGCATCCAAGGAACTGTTGAAACGCGGAAATTCCTTCATTGCCGAAACCACGGCTTTCATCAAAAAAACCAGCATGGTAATTTTAACGCCCTTGTCTTTGTACTCAGCAACCATGGACTTTCGAAATGATTCCAGGTCAGTAATGTCAGCTTCGTCAAATTGAGTAACGTGTGGAACAGTAACCCAGTTTCGATGCAGAAATTGTCCCGTTAATTTATTAATTTTTGTTAGCGGTTTTGTTTCAATCTCACCCCACTGACTAAAGTCAATTTCTGGCATGGGTGCAACACCCAATCCTGTGCCTGCTGTCCCTTGAGATAATGCGCGTTTTACAAAATGCTGCACGTCTTCTTTGGTAATACGTTTTTTGCGACCAGTACCTTCAACTTGCCCCAAGTCGACCCCAAGTTCACGTGCAAACTTTCGAATTGACGGCGATGCATAAGCTTTGGAGAAACTAGCTTCATTTATATTAGCCGTGGGTGATTGTTTGGCGTTAGATTGCGGCTTGGGTTCGGGTTTTGGTGCAGAGGTTTTTGGTGCAGGTGTAGCAACTGGCTTGCTTTCTGTTTTCTCCGCAGGTTTTTCCTGTTTTATTTCCGCCGGTTTTGACTCTGTATTGGCACCTGATGCAGGGTCTAACAATAAAATCAAACTACCTTCTGAAACTTTATCACCGATATTAACTTTAAGTTCTTTTACCACACCACCTTCAGGCGCGGGAATTTCCATTGCTGCTTTGTCCGATTCCACTGAGATCAGGGAGTCTTCAGCATTTACGGTATCCCCTGCTGAAACTAATAATTCGATGACTTCAACTTGGTCAAAGTCACCGATATCTGGTACTTGTATTTCAATAGACATATTTACTCCACCGTTCTATGCATATAACGGATTTATTTTTTCGGGATCAATTCCGTATTTTTTAATTGCTTCCGCAACTTTTCCAGCGGGTAATTGACCTTCATCTGCCAACGCTTTTAATGCTGCGATGACAACATGATACTTGTTCACTTCAAAATGTTTACGTAGTTGTTGCCGGGTATCACTTCGACCAAACCCATCAGTTCCTAGAACTTCATATCGCACTGGTACCCATTTACGAATTTGATCTGCATAATTCCTGATGTAATCGGTTGCCGCGATAACAGGACCACGCCGCCCTTTTAAGCATTGTTCAACATGAGAGGTTTTGGCATCTTCAAGTGGGTGCAAGCGGTTCCAGCGATCGGCTGCCTGGGCTTCACGGGTTAACTCGTTAAAGCTGGTTGCACTCCAGATATCTGAATCCACGCTCCAGTCTTCTTCTAACAGGTCTGCAGCGGCAATTACTTCTCTGAGGATTGTTCCACACCCCATGAGTTGAACCTTTTTCTTTTTCTTACCACCAGAACGAAATAAATAGAGTCCTTTTACAATGTCGTCTTCCACACCTTTTGGCATGGCGGGATGGCTGTAATTTTCATTCATAGTTGTAATGTAATAAAACACATTCTCTTGTTCTGCAAACATACGATGCAAACCATTTTGAACAATCACGGCCAGTTCGTAATTAAATGTTGGATCGTAACTCACACAATTCGGAATGGTACCCGCCATTATCAAACCATGACCGTCTTGGTGTTGCAGTCCTTCGCCGGCCAGCGTTGTACGACCTGCTGTGGCCCCAATCAGAAAACCGCGGGCTTGCATATCCCCTGCTGCCCAAGCCAGGTCACCAATACGTTGAAAACCAAACATGGAGTAGTAAATGTAAAACGGCACCATATTGACGCCGTGAGAACTGTATGCCGTTGCTGCGGCAATCCATGACGACATAGATCCGGCTTCGTTGATCCCTTCCTCTAAAATCTGGCCACTTTTATCCTCTTTATAAAACATAATTTCAGATTTATCTTGCGGTGTATAAAGTTGGCCGACAGAAGAATAAATACCTAGTTGACGGAACATGCCCTCCATACCAAAGGTACGCGCCTCATCGGGTACAATAGGCACCACGTTTTTGCCCATTTTTTTATCACGACATAATATTGTTAGCAGTCGTACATAAGCCATGGTTGTCGACATTTCTTTGTCGCCACTTCCCGCTAGCAATGGTTCAAATATTGATAACTCAGGGATTTCCAGCGGCGCTGCCAAATTGCTACGAGCCGGCATATAACCACCAAGTTCTTTGCGGCGTGCATGCATGTATTTCATTTCTTCGCTATCTTCTGCAGGTTTGAAATATTTCCCTGCTGCAGCGTCTTCGTCATTTAATGGAATATAAAAGCGATCACGGAACGCAATCATGTCATCTGCACCCAATTTCTTTTGTGAATGGGTACGATTTTGCGCTTCACCCGCTGCACCCATGCCGTAACCCTTTACGGTTTGTGCAAGAATTACAGTGGGGCGATCGGTTTGTTCAGATGCTAGTTTATAGGCAGCATAAACCTTATAAGGATCATGTCCGCCTCGATTTAATCGCCAAATATCTTCATCCGACATGTTTGCAACCATGGCTTTAAGCTCTGGGTATTTGCCAAAGAAATGTTCACGAACGTAAGCACCGTCTTTGGATTTATAATTTTGCATGTCGCCATCAACAACTTCCATCATGCGTTGTTGCAGTAAACCGTCCTTATCTTTAGCTAACAACGGATCCCAGTAACTGCCCCACAATACCTTAATTACTTTCCAACCAGCGCCACGAAAATTCGCCTCAAGTTCCTGAACTATTTTTCCATTTCCTCTTACTGGGCCATCTAACCGTTGTAAATTACAATTTACCACCCAGACTAAGTTTTCCAGTTTCTCACGAGAAGCCAATGAAATAGCACCAAGCGATTCTGGCTCGTCGGTTTCTCCATCACCCAAGAACGCCCATACTTTTCTATTGCGCGTGTCGGCTAATCCACGATCTTGTAAGTATTTCATAAATCGCGCTTGGTAAATCGACATGATGGGACCAAGTCCCATAGATACGGTAGGAAATTGCCAGAAATCCGGCATTAACCAAGGATGAGGATAGGAAGACAAACCTTTACCATCAACTTCTTGTCGAAAGTGATCCATTTGTTCTTCGCTTAAACGGCCTTCCAGAAATGCCCGAGCATATGTTCCCGGAGAAGCATGTCCTTGAGAGTAAATTAAATCGCCGCCATGCTGATGACTGGGTGCTCGCCAAAAATGATTGTAACCAATATCATATAATGTTGCTGCAGATGCGAAAGTCGCTATATGGCCACCGAGTTCAGAACTGTATCGATTAGCTTTAACCACCATAGCCATGGCGTTCCATCGAATGTAGGTACGAATTCTATCTTCCAATCCCTGATCGCCTGGCATAGGTGTCTCAAGGTGCGGTGGAATTGTGTTTACATAAGCTGTATTTGCTGAATAAGGTAGGTTAGCACCTGAGCGTCGCGCTTTATCAATCATCTGTTCTAATAAGAAGTGAGCACGTTCAATGCCCTCGTTTTCGATAACTGATTCTAGTGCTTCAATCCATTCCTGAGTTTCTATGGAATCGACGTCAATTTCTTTCATTTGTGCAGACATTAAGCAATCTCTCTTTTTGTTTAAATGGCCCCAAGATGGAGAGGGCTTATAATTGGAATCTATAATCCAAGTTTCGACGGCAAAGGTCAAATTATTTAAGCTAATTTAGTCCCTTAATAATTTTATATATTAATAACAATATGTTACAGAGCCTAAATAATTTCAATGAGCAATTCTACTGATCTATTTTTCACTAAATTGTTCCAATTCTGCGGGATATTTTAAAACATTTTATATTTCTTGTTTAATATTAGCCGTTTATTGTAAATTTTTCCTACAAACTCCTTAAAAACTCACTTTGGCTAATATTTTTTATTGATTTAACAAAGAGTTACTTGATCACTTTATATTTAAGGCCTGAAGCTCAATTGTCTCAACCGACAATGGACTTATGATATGATGTGCCCCCACTTTATTTAGCGTTAAATATACTAATGCACGAATTTTCCCTCACCCAACCTGATGACTGGCATTTACATCTGCGAGATTATGAGCAGATGAAATCTGTTGTTAACTTTACTGCCAAACAATGCCACCGGGCCATTGTCATGCCCAATCTGGTACCCCCGATAACCACCGTTAAACTCGCATTGAATTATCGTCAACGTATTCTTGATGCGCTTGAACCCATGCTCAACTTTAATCCATTGATGACTTTATATTTAACTGACAACATCAGCCAACAAGAAATTTTAGATGCATGTCATCATGAGCATATTCATGCGGTAAAACTTTATCCAGCGGGCGCTACAACAAACTCTGATTCTGGCGTGAGTGATGTCAAAAAGGTGTATCCTTTACTTGAAATCATGGAAAAGGAGGGTTTGCCTTTATTAGTTCATGGAGAAGTCACATCTCCTGATATTGATGTATTTGACCGTGAAGCTGTGTTTATCGAGCAAACGCTGGAACCTTTGTGTCGCGAATTTCCTGCACTAAAAGTGGTGTTCGAACACATTACAACTAAGCAAGGTGCAGAATTCGTTCTAAGTCAAAACAATAATGTTGCCGCGACGATTACGGCACATCACTTATTGTTAAATCGAAATGCGTTGTTTCAAGGCGGTATTCAACCACACCATTATTGTCTGCCAATTCTAAAACGGGAGACACACCAGAGAGCTTTGCTTGATGCGGCCACTAGCGGTAATCCAAAATTCTTTATGGGCACCGATAGCGCTCCCCATGCAAAAAATAAAAAGGAAGCAGCCTGCGGCTGTGCCGGTATATTTACCGCACATGCGGCGATTGAATTATATGCCGAAGCTTTCGAACTGGAAAACGCCTTGGATAAACTTGAGGGATTTGCTTCTTTTTATGGAGCGGATTTTTATGGCTTGGAAAGAAACCAAAAGTCTATCACCTTGAAAAAGCAATCCTGGCAAGTCCCCGCTGAATACCCAATGGGATCAGAAAGCTTGATTCCTTTTAGAGCTGCAAGCAGCATTTCTTGGCAATTATCCCAGTGAAGATATTATGAATTCCAATACTCGCCTTACAATGACCAATCGATTTCGTGGTTACTTACCCGTGGTCATTGATGTTGAAACGGCAGGATTTGATGCCCAAAAGGATGCTTTATTGGAAATCGCTGCGGTACTTATAACTATGGACTCAGATGGATACCTAAGTCCCTCACGAAGCGTACAAGTCAATGTGGAACCTTTTTTGGGTGCCAATCTTGATCCTGAAGCCTTAAAGTTTAATGGCATTGATCCCCATCATCCCTTTCGTGATGCCAAATCTGAACATGATGCATTGCAATGTATTTTTAAGCCCATACGTCAAGCGATTAAAGAAGTGCAATGCAAACGCGCCATTCTGGTCGGACACAATGCTTTTTTCGATTTAGGTTTTATTAATGCTGCGGTTGAGCGTTGTAAAATGAAAAGAAATCCCTTCCACCCATTTAGTACTTTTGATACGGTCAGTTTATGTGGTTTAGCCTATGGACAAACAGTGCTTGCACGCGCTGCTAAAGCCGCTGGTATGGAATGGAGTCACGATGATGCACATTCCGCTTTGTATGATGCAGAACAAACTGCCGCTTTGTTTTGTAACATCGTCAATTTATGGCAAAATCAAGCACCGAATTTCGTAAAACATATTGGTATCGATTCAGAACCTGTCGCAAAATAAATCTCGATGCCGGCAATAAAATTGAAAACGAATTATCCATTAATTTCAATTTTAGTATGCTTACTACCTGCTTGCGCAGCTATCGACACTAAACCTCATACTGCTACTGATGATTGCAAATACGCAAAAACTGATGAGACCAAAATAGATTGTCATTGGCAGGCAATCTACTATCGTTTACGTGCTAAATGGTGGCTAAACTCGAACAATTTAACCATCAGTGACTTCCCAAACGTTTATCGTATTAAGACCAAAATTTCTGTTGATCCAAAAGGTAGAATTATTGATTTTTCGATTTTAAAAAAAAGCGAAAGTTACAAATTGAATCGTAGCGTCAAAAGAAGCCTAAAACAATCCAGCCCATTGCCGGTTCCAAATGAGCCACTGTTTTCGAAGGGTGGATTTTCAGAATTTTATTTTGATTATGCAAATACCGATATCGAACCGGCATTCGATAGTCTAGCGGAAATGACAGATTTTATATTATGTACCGAAAATTGCCTTGAGGATAAAAAAGAAAATAACAGCGAGAATAGCACCAGCCGGCAATGTGACAATCCAGGACAGAAAAATTGTTCTGACGATACCCAGATTCAAGGCACCGATACCTCTGGCCAATCCAACACCAAGGACCGCACCTACCAAGGTGTGAGTGGTAGAAATCGGTAAACCGGTTCCAGATGCTAAAACAACAGTAATCGAAGCTGCAAGTGTTGCCGCAAAACCCCGACTTGGAGTGAGTGCTGTGATACCACTGCCTACGGTTGCGATTACGCGACTCCCATACATTGCCAAACCAACGACTATACCAATACCGCCCAATAACAATACCCAAATAGGCATTGCCGATTTTTGAGCAACTTCGCCACCACTATCAACAATGGCAACAACTGCAGCTACTGGCCCAACAGCGTTAGCAACATCGTTAGATCCATGGGCAAACGCCATTGCACAAGCGGTAATCATCATTAACACGGCAAAGATTTTCTCGACATTGGCAAAATGAAAATCTTTATCCTCATCTGGATTGATAGCTATACGACTAATTTTAATCTTACCTATAATTAATACTAGGAGGCCTACCGCACATGCAACAACATAGTTTTCTGTGGTTGTTGTTTCTAAACCAATATGTTTCAAACCTTTAAATAAGGTCACTAGTGCAATGATAAAACCAACAAGAAACATATAATACGGAACATATTTTTTTGCGTTTTCAATGGGATTATCTGTATTGAATATCAATTTTTGAACAGAGGAAAAAAGAATGAATGAAATCGTGCCAGCGAGTAGAGGCGAAACAACCCAACTCATTGCAATTGTTCCAACCTTCGCCCAATGCACAGCCTCGATACCAATACCTACCGCAGCAAAACCAACAATTGCGCCAACAATAGAATGCGTTGTGGACACTGGCCAGCCATAAAAAGATGCTATCAGCAGCCAAATTCCCGCTGCAAGCAAAGACGCTAACATTCCGTAAACCAACAATTCGGGGGTATTTGATAAGAGTTCTGCGTCTACCATTCCTTTACGAATAGTTTTAGTGACTTGGCCACCAGCAAGTAAAGCACCCGCAAATTCAAAGATTGCCGCTATAATTACTGCTTGTTTTATAGTTAAGGCTTTTGATCCAACCGATGTAGCCATTGCATTAGCAACATCATTTGCACCGATCCCCCAAGCCATGAATAAACCAAAAACAATGGCTAAGATGATAAAGACAGTTCCGTAATCCAAAATTTACCCTTTATTATTATCTGGCCAACATCATCTGCAATCGGCTGCCCACTCGCTGCGATAAGTCCGCCAAATCACCTATCCACTCAATTGTTTGGTATAGAAACATCACATCAATCGGAGGCAACTCATTTTCAATTTTAAACAAGGTTGCTCGAATCTTAATTTGAATCCGATCTGTTTCAGATTCAATTTTATCAAGCTTTTTCAACATGGATTTAACCAACTCCACTTCAGTACCTCTAAAACCAGTCTCAACAAGTTCATCAAGCTCATTAACCGTATCGTTTGCCTGTTCAACCGCATCGACACATCTCGCTAAGTATTCAACAAACAACTCACCCATATTTGGTGGAAATGTCATTTTTCGACCGATCATAATTCCTGCGATATCTTTGGACTTGTTTGCTACTTGATCCTGCAAACGTAAAACTTCAAGCAAATCGGTACGGGATACCGGCATCAATAAACCGGTGGGAAGATGCATTCTTAAATCTTTTTTTAACTTATCAGCATCTTTTTCAAGTTTGGAGATATTTTTTTGCAGGCTTTTTGCTCGCTCAATATCACCTTGATTAATCGCATCGAAAAAAGGCTGCAATTCCTTAACACAAACAACAACCTTCGCCATGTGAGTCTGCAGAGGTTTAATTGGCGAATGGCCAAATAATCGATACATATAATTCTTGGTAACCATATAATTTTACCTTTGAAATTCGGATGCCAGCGAAGTATAACCTGATTTAGACGAGAATCAACCCAAGGGATAAAGGTGGGATTACTGAGATTTCTTTACCATTTCTGTAAACTATTTTAATAAGACAAACACTGGTACTTTTTTGAAAACGTGCCATTGTCAAATGGAGAATATGTTTAATAGTTTTGACGTAAAGTATTTCTTTGGTTTTTAAATAAGTATTGAGAACGAAAACTTTAGAATTTAAAACAGATAGTTAAAACAGGTTGGTGTATTATGATTTTTTATTAATATTGGTAGCTGCATAGATAAATTATTTGAAAGGCATTGCAATAATTCTAAAAATTCCCCATCATTTTACGGGCAACGCGACAGTAATGGAAAAACCACCCAGATCCTTCGAGCGACCCATTTCCAGCCTACCACTATAATGTTTTACAGCATCTTTAACGATCGCCAATCCAAGACCATGACCGAGCGTAGACTCATCTATCCTAACACCGCGTTTGAGTAGTTCATCAATTTTTTCTTCAGGTACACCAGGGCCATCATCTTCTACACGTACAATTAATTGTTCATTTAGTATTGCAGTAAATCGAACCATTCGTTTTGCATTTTTACAGGCGTTGTCCAATAAGTTTCCAATTAATTCCATCATATCTTCACGGTCAAGTGGACAGGTACTTTGTTCGGGAATATTGATATCTAAAGCCAAATCTTTACTTCTATAAATGCTCTCGAGCATCGTAACTAAATGCGCAATGTCTTTACTGAGATTAAAATGTTTTCCCGGTTCAGCGATACCAGCTAGACGAGCGCGTTTTAATTCACGTTCAATCAGCTGACGCATATAACTGGTCTGTTGCACCAATGTTTTATTCAACTCTTCCTCGAGCGGAGTATCTGTTGTTTCTGCCATATTATTTATAACAGTTAACGGGCTTTTTAAGGCATGAGCAAGATTTCCGAGCGCGTTTCGAGAGCGTTCTATACGCTGGCTGAGCAAATTCACCAACCGGTTTATTTCATGGACCAACGGTTTCACTTCCGTCGGGGCATTCTCATCCAACAACTTAACCTCACCACGTTGCATGGCGCTTAGTTGTTTCTGTGCTTTTTTAACGGGTTCCAATCCGCGTCGAATGGTTGCAGTTTGTAATATGAGAAGAATTATCAGTGCAATAAGAGAAAGTGTGGCATAACTAATTTGTAGCTCCACCATATCGCTTTCTAAATCTGTGATGTCATGTGCCACATGGACACTAATCACTTTGCCTCGTTTTTTTATTTTAATACCGTAAATTAGTAAGGATTGATCCAGCGGTCCAACCAGATGATGAAAATGCACTTTTCCCATTTTCATTTCAAACTGGCCAACGTCAATATCTGTATCCCACAATGATCGAGATCGAATTGAATTAACTGGACTATCTATTTTAAAGTAGTGACCTGAAAAAGGTCGGTGATAAACATCGGATACACTCGCAAATGGTAACGTAATTTTACCAGACTCCAATACAACCAGCGCAGCAAGCAAGCTGTCCGAATCATGTTGAAGACGCGTTCGAAATAACTCGTCAGTGACGTGACGAATTGTATAATTTACGACTAACCATTGTAGAATGAATAATATTGCTAGAGTGGTACCAAGTCCAAACCCCAGACGGGCCTGGATAGATCTCATTAAGTCTTAGCCTCAAAAATATATCCCTGACCTCGACGCGTCTGAATCTTATCTTGACCTAATTTTTGTCTAAGACGTTTTACATAGACTTCAATAACATTACTATCTTTTTCAGAATCGTAATCATATACATGTTCTGTTAACCGCGTTTTTGAAAGTATTTTGCCGGGATTAAGCATAAAATACCGAAGTAATCTAAATTCGGTTCCCGTAAGTTCGAAAGACTGGCCTTCCGCATCGGTTACCGTTTGATGGTCTTCATCTAGCACTAAGCCACCAACATTATGAGTCGAAGTTGCTTCACCACTTCGACGCCGAATAATGGCATTTAAGCGTGCAATCAATTCTTCAATATGAAAAGGCTTTGCGAGATAGTCATCAGCACCGGTCGAAAATCCTTCAACTTTCTCATGCCAAGCATCCCTTGCCGTAAGAATGATTACAGGGACTTTATTGTTTTTTTCACGCCAGTTTTTTAAAACTTCTAATCCGGGACGATCGGGTAATCCCAGGTCTAAAATAACAGCATCATAAGGCTCTTCATCACCCATGAATTCTGCATCAATACCGTTTCCCACAATATCTACGGCAAACCCTGCACTTTTTAATTCTTTCTTTAAGGATGAACTGAGAGCTTCATCGTCTTCTACCATTAGGATTCGCACGCTATTCCTCCTTAGTTGATCCGATTAATTGACCATCGCTAGCATTGAATTTCAAATCCCACAGCACACCATCTTCATCGAGTATTTCTACTTCGTAGATGTAAGTATTCCGTTCCGTGGATATTTCCGCCTCAATTACACGACCGTCGTGAATTTGCCGTGCTTTTTCAACAATTTTCTCTAAAGCTAATACCTTGCCATCGGATTCTAACTTGATGGCAATATCATGACGAGCGTACGCTGTGTGCTGAAAAACCAGCATCATTAAAAACCAAAATATTAAGGCGCGTCGTGTCATATTTGATGTGACAATTCTATATCTCGAAGATATTGCGTAGCGTCGAACTACAACAAAATATTCTGAATCCTAGTTGAATAGCACTAAGCTATCCGCATTTTTGGTGCCTGTTATTAGACTTGAATTAGTCTTTATTTACAATAATTTAGTGTTAACTCTAGCAATATTTCCTGACATCTGTGTGAATTTCAACCACACACGGTTTTTAACGCAGTGTATTAAGAGACTAATACTTACAATTCGTTGATTTTGGTGTCAATTTCATCAAGTGTAGATTCAAAAATAACACTAGAAATCGCAGTGCTTAAGTAGCACTGGCGACCATTTTTGAGCATAATATCAAACCTATAAACTGCCCTCGTAGCTCATCTGGATAGAGCGCCGGCCTCCTAAGCTGGTTTTTAGATTCTTCAATTTGCCTTATTCATTATAGTTATCTACAAGTTAAATAATTTTCCACTGCCACAATATTCAGACTTTGCCACATTGTAAGTTGTTGATTGTAGGCACAAGAAAAAGCAAGAAGCTTTCTGAATGTGGCGTATATGTGGCAAGTGTGGCAGACTCCCGATCATGCCCTCGTGGCGCAACCGGATAGCGCGTTTGCCTCCTAAGCGAAAGGTTACAGGTTCGATTCCTGTCGAGGGCACCATTCATAAGGCTACCAGCGTGTTAAATGTTTTAAAACTTTAAAACAAAGTCAGCAACTTTCTAAAAGATTTCAATCATGCATGCGGTCAATCGCCACCCATAGATTCCATGGCCGTAAATTTATTAATTGATGCAGGGAAAGCTACATCGACAAATGAACCATCCAGCGCAAATGGCAGAACTCGATTTGGTGTAAAAAGTCTTTTAAGATCACTTGGAGAAAGATCAACCAAAGGCAGAGCCGGGTTTTATTATTTCAACAAAAGAAATGTACCAAGTAAAACCAGGCTGGGTTGAGACTGCAATGAGTACATTCTAACTACATAAAGATAATAATTTGCTCGGTTGATTAGGCCCTATTTTGGGGATTAGATGGATTGCAATTCCACCTGTGTGAAATCTAATGAACTTTAGCGGGTGGAATTAAAAAAATAACAGTTACCACTGTAACAAAGTATGATGGCAAGAAAAGGAACGCTTGGCGCTAATGGAATAGTGTAGCGTCAGCATGGTTTAAGTGTTATAAGACAACTGCCCACAAACCACTACACCTGAATGTCACTCGAAAACTCACCGGGCAGATGTTCTATAAGACAACAAGGAGGAAACCGCGGGGGTCTTGCATACTACTCGCCGAA
>Ga0316207_10000534_pt1 | contig 59037 bp, 49 predicted proteins | sample 6weekpyrite_MG_FD_204943 | JGI IMG/M metagenome (GOLD analysis project Ga0316207, IMG submission 204943) | Microbial mat bacterial communities from mineral coupon in-situ incubated in ocean water Damariscotta River, Maine, United States -... | ecosystem: Environmental > Aquatic > Marine >...
CCCCCCCGTCCTTTGGCAGGCTCAGGACGAACGGTGCTTTTTAATGTCCGTTCGTCCTGAGCCTGTCGAAGGAAGCCTGTCGAAGGATGATTAGCACTACTTTGAGCTAATCGGGATATTTCTTTCCAGTCACCTCGCATCAAGGCTTCCTTTTTCTTTCTGCTCCAACCCTTAACTTGTCTTTCATGGCTTAATGCTTCTTCTCGTGTTGGGAACTCATCAGCATATACGAGCTTTACCGGTAGGCGTGTGTTGGTGTAGCAATTACCCCTGCCTGTTTGATGTTCTCCAATGCGTTTTTCAATGTTGTCGGTATGTCCTGTGTAATAGGACTTGTCGGCACACTGTAATATATAAACCCAGAACCCCATATTTTTCCCTCCCTGGAAAATATTAAATTTTAGTTGTTCTTCCTTCGACAGGCTTCCTTCGACAGGCTTCCTTCGACAGGCTTCCTTCGACAGGCTCAGGACGAACGGTGCGCTATTTATTTCCGCTTATCCTTCGACAGGCCTGTCAAGGGTATTGCTAAGCTACATTTTCCAGATACCATTTATAAGTTTGTTTCAATCCATCATTGAGCGAATAGTTTGCCTTCCAGCCGAGTTCGCTCATGCGACTGACATCCAGCAGTTTGCGCAGCGTGCCATCGGGCATACTGGTGTCGAACTTGAACCCACCTTGGTAGCCGACAACTTCTTTGATTGTTTCAGCGGCTTCGCGAATGGTGACATCGAGGCCGGTGCCTATGTTGTAAATGCCGTCGCTAATGCCTTTTTCCATCAGGAAAACACAGCCATCGGCCATGTCGTCTACATGCAGGAATTCACGCATGGGTTTGCCAGTGCCCCAGATGGGAACGGTTTCGTCATTATTGATTTTGGCTTCGTGAATCTTGCGCATCAGTGCGGGTAGCACATGGCTGGATTGCAGATCAAAATTGTCATTCGGGCCGTACAGGTTAGTCGGCATGACCGAGATATATTTGGTGCCGTACTGGCGGTTGAACGATTCGCACAGTTTGATTCCGGCAATCTTGGCGATGGCATAGGGCTCGTTGGTCTGTTCCAGTGGCCCGCTAAGCAGGTGCTCTTCTTTCATGGGCTGCGGGCATTCGCGTGGATAAATACAACTTGAACCCAGGAACATCAGGCCGCCAACCTTGTTTTCGTAAGCGGCATGAATGACGTTAGTTTCAATAACCATGTTCATGTAAATAAAATCAGCACGTAATTCATTGTTGGCATAAATACCGCCGACTTTGGCGGCAGCGAGAAAAATATAATCCGGTTTCTCGGCCTGCATGAATTCATGCACGGCCGCCTGATTGAGCAGATCCAGTTCTTGGTGTGTACGGGTAATGATATTTTTATAGTCAGCTTTTCCCAGCCGCCGCATTAACGCCGAACCGACCAGGCCGCGATGGCCGGCGACATAGATTTTTGAATTTTTGTCCATCGTCAATACCTGCCTTACTCATTGTACTTGAAGGTTTTGAACCCCTGGCTCTTGCACATTTCATCGCGGCGGGCGAGATCGAGATCGTGTTGTACCATTTCGGCTACCAGTTCCTCGAACGTAATTTTCGGCACCCAGCCCAGTTTTTGTTTGGCGTTACTGGCATCGCCGAGCAGGGTTTCAACTTCAGTCGGACGGAAATAGCGGGGATCGACGCGCACGATAACGCTGTCTTTTTTCAGTTTTGTCTCGCCGGGATTTACCACTGTACCGGTTTCATCCACGCCCTTCCCTTCCCAGCGCAATTCAACCCCCAGCTCTTTTGCTGCCGCGTTGACAAAATCACGCACCGAAAATTGTTTGCCGGTGGCGATAACAAAGTCTTCAGCCTGATCCTGCTGCAACATCAGCCATTGCATCTCGACATAATCTTTTGCATGACCCCAGTCGCGCTTGGCATCCATGTTACCCAGGTAAAGACATTCTTCCAGACCAAGTACGATGCGCGCCAGCACCCGGGTAATTTTCCGGGTAACAAAAGTTTCGCCACGCAAGGGGGATTCGTGGTTAAACAGGATGCCGTTGCAGGCATACATGCCATAGGCTTCGCGGTAGTTGACGGTAATCCAGTAAGCGTACATTTTAGCCGCGGCATACGGGCTGCGGGGATAAAAGGGGGTGGTCTCCTTCTGCGGAATTTCCTGTACCTTACCAAACAGTTCAGAGGTGGAGGCCTGATAGAAGCGGGTTTTTTTCTCCAGATGCAGAGTACGGATGGCCTCAAGTATACGCAGGGTGCCAAGAGCATCAGAATTGGCGGTATATTCCGGCTCTTCGAAAGATACAGCCACATGGCTCTGGGCCGCCAGATTATAGACCTCGTCAGGCTGCACTTTTTCCACGATGTGCAGCAAGCTGCTGGAGTCAGTCATATCGCCATGATGAAGAACGAATTTACGATCTTTTTGATGCGGATCCTGATACAGGTGGTCGATACGATCCGTATTGAACAGCGATGTCCGGCGTTTGACACCGTGGACCTCATAGCCCTTGCCCAACAGGAATTCAGCCAGATAAGCACCGTCCTGCCCTGTGACGCCTGTAATTAATGCTTTCTTCATTATATTCACAACTCCAAGATTTCAAGATTTTCAGCGTATCTGCCTTTCTGACGAGCAAATTGACCGCAGACTATAACCTATTTTTGTTAACGGTTTATTATGACTTCTTTCATAGATTGAGGCAAAACCCATTAGGGGAGCTCTGATTAATTCTGCCGTTCGTGGTGAGCCTGTCGAACCATGAACGGCAACCATTGTAAAATAATAGTGTTATATGTTCTGCTCTTCGACAAGCTCAGGGTGAACGGAATTAATCAGAGCTTCCTTAGTTTTATCCTGCGAGGCTCCTGTATTGCTGTTCGATAAACTTGCGATACTCACCATCACGCACCCGTTCCCACCAGCTCTGGTTATCGAGATACCAGCCCAGGGTCTGCTCGATGCCGGTTTCAAAGGTGTATTGCGGCTTCCAGCCCAGTTCGGTCATCATTTTGCCCGCATCAATTGCGTAACGTCGATCGTGGCCGGGGCGATCTGTGACGTAGGTAATGAGTTCGGCTTTGGGTTTGTCACCGGGGCGTAATTCATCCAGGTGCTGACAAATGAGTTTTACGATATCGATATTCGCCCATTCATTACAACCGCCGATGTTATAGGTTTCTCCCAGGCGGCCCTTTTGTAATACGGCATCAATACCGTGGCAGTGATCTTCCACATGCAGCCAGTCGCGGATCTGTTTGCCATCCCCATAGACGGGCAGGGGTTTACCTTCCAGGGCGTTGATAAAAACCAGCGGGATCAGTTTTTCAGGAAACTGGTAGGGGCCATAGTTATTGGAGCAGTTTGTGGTGACCACCGGCAGGCCGTAGGTATGGAAATAAGCGCGCGCCAGATGATCGGAGGATGCCTTGGAAGCGGAATAGGGACTGTTGGGCGCAAACGGTGTGGCCTCGGTAAAGGCTGGGTCATCCGCTTCGAGACTACCGTAAACCTCGTCAGTGGAAACATGCAGGAAGCGGCAACGATCCGTGTCGTTGACCCAGTACTTACGCGCGACTTCGAGCAGGCTAAAGGTGCCGTGAACATTGGTTCTGATAAAAGCTTCCGGGCCGGTGATGGATCGATCCACATGTGACTCAGCGGCAAAATGTACAACGGTGTCGATGTTTTCTTCTTCAAATAATTTGTTAACCAGACTGGCATCGCAAATATCCGCATGAACAAAGCGATAGTTTTCATATTTTTCGACCCCGGCCAGATTTTCCAGATTACCGGCATAGGTCAGCGCATCCAGATTGATCACTCGATCTTCTGGATGTTGCTCTAGCCAGTAACGGACAAAATTGGAACCAATGAAGCCGGCGCCGCCGGTGATGAGTAATGTTTTCATATTAAACCTGATTTTCAGTATTTTTCAATTGTTGCAGCATGGTCTCAAGGCTGGTTTGCCAGTGAGGGATGTCATAGTCCAGTACCGCCCGAATCTTTTCCTTGCTGAGTACCGAATAGCTCGGCCGTGCTGCTGGAGTGGGATAAGCACTGACCGGTATTGGTTTTATACGTTTTATTTTAAGCTTAAAGCCCAGTGATTTTGCTGTATTAATTGCGGCCAGGGCAAAATCATACCAGGAGGCGACGCCTTCGTTGGTGAAGTGATAAATTCCAGCGCAGTCTTTTTCTATCAACGCATACATGGCCTGACTGATATCAAAGGTCCAGGATGGGCTGCCAACCTGCTCATCAATGATGCCCAGTTCTTCACGCTCGCAAGCCAGACGCAGGATGGTTTTGATGAAATTATTGCCATGCGCGCCATATACCCAGGCGGTGCGCAGGATGGTGGCATCGGGAAGTATTTTCTGAACCGCCTGCTCGCCTTCCCATTTGGACTGTCCGTACACGCCCAACGGATGCGCCGTATCGTTTTCCCTGTAAGGATGAGACTGTTCGCCATCAAAAATAAAATCAGTGGATATATGCAACAGGCGGCCGGCATAACTCTGCACCCCTTCTGCAACCGCTTTTGCTGAATCACGGTTTACCCGAAAAGCAAGCTCGGCATCGTCTTCGGCTTTATCGACCTGGGTGTAGGCGGCACAGTTGATAACCCAGTCGGCGCGATGTGAGGCTATATATGCCGCCACCTGCTGCGGCTGAGAAAAGTCCACGTCTTTACGGCCGATGCCAATGATATTGACGCCTTTGTTTTGCAGCATACGCTGTGTTTCATGGCCGAGTTGGCCGCCTGCGCCGGTGATTAAAATTTTCATGCTTGTTTGTCTTGGTAGTTTGTTGGGCTTCGCGTTGCTCTGCCCAACCTACGGTTATTGCCAGATTACACGGGTCAACCCAGACATCGATAAAACGCCCAGGTTGGCGCTGAGCGATAGCAAGGCCCAACATTATTTATCCTGTCCTGTTGGGCTTCGCGTTGCTCTGCCCAACCTACGGTTATTGCCAGATTACACGGGTCAACCCAGACATCAATAAAGTGCGTAGGTTGGCGCTGAGCGATAGCGAAGCCCAACATTATTTACTGGGTAAGCAAGCATCCATATCCTTCAATAAAGGCGCCTGCTCGTCTTTTTCCGAAACCTGAAAATCACTCCCCGGCCAGTTAATACCGATGTCGGGATCATTCCACAAGATACTCTGTTCATATTCAGGGGCATAGAAATCCGTGCACTTGTAGATAAAATCCGCGCTGTCACTGAGCACACAGAACCCATGTGCAAAGCCCGGTGGAATATAAAGTTGCCTGAAATTATCGCCACTGAGTTCGTAACCCACCCACTGTCCAAAGCTGGCTGAGCCTTTACGGATATCAACTGCGACGTCAAACACACAGCCATGGCTGACGCGCACCAGTTTGCCCTGAGGCTGGTTGAGCTGGTAATGCAGACCGCGCAGTATGCCTTTGTGTGAGCGGGAATGATTATCCTGGACAAATTTTACATCCAGTCCGGCATCCGTATATTTTTGAGCGTGCCAGGTTTCCATGAAAAAACCACGTGCATCGCCGAATACATCAGGTTCAATAATTAAAATATCGGGAATTTTACTGGGTATGATTTTCATAGGCTGGTATTACTATCTTTCAGTAGATCGAGCAGGTAGCGCCCGTAACCGTTTTTGTTCAGGGGGCGGGCCAGGGCTTCAAGCTGGCTGGCATTGATGTAGCCTTTGTGGAAGGCGATTTCTTCCAGACAGGCAATCTTGAGTCCCTGCCGTTGCTCAATGGTTTCAATGAAGGTGGAGGCCTGTAACAGGGATTCATGCGTGCCGGTATCCAGCCAGGCGGTGCCGCGACTGAGAATTTCCACGTTTAGTTTGTTTTGTTCAAGGTAAATTTTATTCACATCGGTAATTTCAAGCTCACCCCGGGAGGAGGGCTTCAGGTTGGCGGCAATATCGACCACCTGGTTGTCGTAGAAATACAGGCCGGTCACCGCATAATGGGAGCGGGGCCGCTCCGGTTTTTCTTCAATCGATACCGCTTTGCCATTTTTGTCGAACTCCACAACGCCGTAGCGCTCGGGATCCTGAACCCGGTAGGCAAACACACTGGCCCCCTGTTCGCGTTTCACCGCATTGGCCAGATTGGTGCCAAGACCATGACCATAGAAAATATTGTCGCCAAGAATAAGGCTGCAATGTGAATCGCCGATGAAATCAGCGCCAATGGTGAAGGCCTGCGCCAGACCTTCCGGTTTGGGCTGTTCGGCATATTCGAGCTGCAGGCCGAACTGGCTGCCGTCGCCCAGCAGACGCTGGAACTGGGGCAGATCTTCCGGAGTGGAAATAATCAGAATGTCGCGCATCCCCGCCAGCATCAAGGTCGAAAGCGGGTAGTAGATCATGGGCTTATCGTAAACCGGCATCAGTTGCTTGCTGACGGCCCGAGTAAGTGGATAAAGCCGGGTGCCGGAGCCACCCGCCAGAATGATGCCTTTCATGTTTGAGATTTCATGAGATTAGTTTAATTTTCAATTAAAACAAACAGTTAATATGAACCCTGTTTGCTTTGTTATTTATTTTTATAAAGATTATTCAAGTTTATAATGAACAGGGGAACAAGTGTATATGACATATGGATCTGCCACCAAAGGGGAAGGCCTCGGGATCTGCAGGCTATTTGTCGTAAACCGCCATAATGGCTTTCAGCTCAGCCAGCACCTGCTGTTTTTCTTCCGGCTTCAGTTTATCGGTTTGTGAGACATCTTCACCCTGTTCGAGACGGGTGATGCAAAGACGAACGGACTGACAGCCTTCGGCACACAATTGTTCGACACACTGCTGGGATTTACTGGAAATCAGAGGACAACCTCGCCACTTCACTACTTTCTGCAGAAAGTATACGGGGTTCACAAAAAAACAATCAAGTGTGGGATTTTGGGAGGGGGTGACACCGATAGCAACCTGGTAGGGTCCTCACCGCCAGAGGCGGCGGTTTAGGTCCCACTTAAAGGAACCCCCTGATTACTTCCAGCGTTCGTGGTGAGCCCTGTCGAACCATGAACACTAAACGTAATTAACCCTTCGACAAGGCTCTCCTGAGTTTAACGAAGGGCTCAGGGCGAACGGAATGAATCAGCGTTTCCTTAAAAGTGTGACGTCCCTGTCACAGCCCCCACATCCTTGTTGATAGACAGATTACCGCTTTTAGCCTGAAATATCTGTAGGGTGATTCCCTGAGTTTCTGTAGTCTTTTTATGCCAAATTCGTCGATGGCTCGATTTGGAGGGAGTTTCAAAAGAAAAACTGTGGGAAAATAAAATGGTGGCCGGAGGTGGAATCGAACCACCGACACGAGGATTTTCAATCCTCTGCTCTACCGACTGAGCTATCCGGCCAAACTTAGGTACGAGGTACGAGTTGCTAGTGGCGAGATAAAAGCAGTGTGTGCCACTGATTTTATCCTGCCTGCGAGAATCCAGGGTTTTTCCTCGTCCCTGGTCCCTCGCAACTCGTCCCTTATCAGGGAGCGGCGTATTTAACGTGATCGTTGCGGCTACGTCAAGCTGGAATTCTCTCAGCCTTCGCCGAAGAAGAATTTTTCCATTTCGGCTTCGATAACAGCGCGGTGCTCGGGATTGATCGGGCTGAGGCGGTTTTCGTTGATGATGATGGTCTGTTGCTTCATCCACATCTGCCAGGCTTCTTTGGAAACATTGTCGAATATTTTCTGGCCCAGTTCACCGGGATAGGTGGGCTTGTCCAGCCCTTCGGCTTCTTTGCCCAGTTTGGCGCAGTTTACGGTACGGCTCATGTGTTTTTACTCCTGTTCGGGATTGCCTGTCGGGATATTGGCGCCCTGCATCTGCTCCAGCAGGCGTTTCACGGGTGCGGGCAGGCCTCGGCTATCAGGCTGGCGGCTGTTATACCAGACTCTTTCATCGGATGCCATGACCGCACAGGCGGCAGGATGGGCGTGGGCGCTGACCGGGGTGATGTCGAGATGAAAGTGGCTGAAGGTGTGGCGCAGCATATCGCCTGTTTTGATGTTTTTAACCTCTATTCCAAGTTGTTCGCGGCAGAAGCAGACAATATTCATGTCTTGTTCGCACTCCGGCAGGCTCCAGAGGCTGCCCCAGATACCTGTGGGGGGGCGTTTCAGTAACAGCACACGACCCTGGTCATCGTTAAGCAGAAGCATGCGGGTGATTTTCACTGGCAGCGTTTTGCGGGGTTTGGGCGTTGGGTAGCGCCGGGGCTGGCCTTGCTGGTGAGCCAGACAGTCGCGGCAGAAGGGGCAATTGTCGCAGCGGGGCTGACTGCGACGGCAGAGCGTGGCGCCGAAATCCATGATGGCCTGGGTGTAGTCCGCCAGCCGCGTATGCGGGGTGAGTCTTTCAGTTAGCGCCCAGAGCTGGTTTTCCACGGTTTTTTGCCCCGGCCAGCCTTCGATGGCATACAGGCGGGTGAGTACTCGCTTTACATTGCCATCAAGAATGGCGTGCCGCTGTCCGCCGGCCTGCGCCAGAATGGCGCCTGCGGTGGAGCGACCAATACCTGGCAGGGCCAGTACCCCATCGATATTTTCAGGAAAAACACCACCGTGGTTTTCCATTATATGTTGGGTGGCCTGGTGCAGGTTACGGGCGCGGGCATAGTAACCCAGCCCGCTCCAGTGATGCATGACGGTATCCTCGTCGGCCTGAGCGAGGCTGGCAATATCCGGGAAGCTGCCCATGAAGCGGGTGAAATAAGGAATCACCGTCGCGACCTGGGTTTGCTGCAGCATGATTTCCGAAACCCAGACCCGGTAGGCTGTGCGCGGATGCTGCCAGGGCAGATCGTGGCGGCCGTGCCGGTCGAACCAGTCAAGCAGGGTCTGAGCGAAGGGAGTGTCTGTCATAAAAAACTTCTGTGGGCTTGTTGGGCTTCATTTCATTCAGCACCAACCTGCGCATTTATCAAAGCCCGTAGGTTGACGCAGCCCAGTAGGTTGGCGCAGAGCGATAGCGAAGCCCAACATTTTGCCTGAGGCGGGGGGTTATAGATACGTCTATTCGAATTCCGCCTTTTCCACTTCCAGCACTGCCAGGCTGATATGCCGACCTACTTCCTCACGAAAACCGCTCCACTCATGATAGGGGCTAAGGCGTGCAACAATATCTTTTTTCATTTCAAAATCCGCCAGCCCCTGCTCATACAGCACGGCCACCCGCCGGTAGAGTGTTGACAGATACTGCTGATAGGCCGCCGCAACCTCCCGGCCGCCACTTGGCCCGTGGCCCGGTACATAGTGTTTTGCCTTTGTCGCCAGCGCCACATCAAGCGCAGCGATATTGCCACGGAAACTGCCATCATCCATACGCCCGATGCGATTGACCAATGCATTGTCGCCGAGGAAAATGACCGAATCCTCGACCACCTCGATCATGATGTCGCTATCACTGTGCGCCGCTGGCCTCGCATGAATGCGGAAAGTAATGCCGCCCGTTGTAAAGCTCGCGCCTTCATCCAGCGCCTGGGTGGGAATAACCGCTCTGGTTCCCTTGCTTAGCCCCTCGGTCAGGCGTTCCATCATGGCGAGCCAGCGTTCGGCATCGCCCTGCTGTGCTTTTCGGATCATTTTCGGATGCGCCATGAATAGCGCATTGGGGAAGGCTTCGGCAAAGGCCTGGTTGCCCAGCCAGTGATCGCCATGTATATGGGTGTTCAGCACATGGCTGACCGGCAGCCGGGTCTGCTTACGGATCTGGCGCAGCAGCATACGTCCGCTTTCCAGGGTCGATCCCGGATCGATGACCACGACGCTGGTTTTGCTGACCACGAAGGCCGGATTGTTCATGAAGCCCCGGTTAGCCTTCGAGGGCAGGCCCAGCGGGCCGTGGATCACCCAGGTATGGGCGGCAATTTTTTCTGCCGGAAAATCCGGCAATTGCGCCCACAGGTTCGCCGAAAATGAACACAACATGAACAGCCATATAATAGAAAGACGCGACATGATCCCACTTCCTTGATTGAATCCGAAAAAAAACGCCGATACCCAGGATAGAAAGATACAGGATATTGACTTCGATGCGCTATGCTTGCCGTTTTTAATCTGCAAGCCGTTGTGATTTGAAGCTGGTAACACAGGAAAAGCCTGGCTGACAAGCCCTTTTCTGGAATTTTTTCCATTGTTATGCACAGCACTTGCAGGAACAATAACTTAGCTGTCAGAAAACTGTAAAAGAACTGACAAACCCTGAAAAAATAGCGTAAGTTACTGTTATTTACATAATTAATGTGGCGTACAAAAACTGCTCACTTTAACAATAGTGTAATAATCATCAGGTGTTGAGAAGCTTTACCCCATATCATCCACAGAGTTATCCACAGTTTCTGTGGATAACTCTGTAAATCAAGACCAGACAAAGACTTAGGATATTTATTCCAGAATGATTCTGCAAAATCACGCTAACTTGTCCTTTTTATTTCATGCTTTAATCTCCACGGATTTAGTTCTCCGTAGCCTGCTGTGGGGTAATTTGCGCGGGACTCAGCCTTGACTAAACCTGTATCCAGCCCGGTTCTGCGCATGGCTATACCCGGTCCCCTGCGACGGATTTTTGATTACCTGCCGCCCTCCGGCTGCAGCCTGGCGCAGCTACAGCCCGGCATGCGCCTGCGTGTTCCCTTCGGTCGGCGGCAGCTGGTTGGGGTGCTGCTGGGGATCGCGGATTACAGTGATGTGCCCGAGAAAAAACTGCGCCGGGCGCAGGCACTGCTGGACAGCCGGCCGATCCTGCCAGAAGAGATACTGAGCCTGATGCAGTGGGCCGGCCGCTACTACCAGCATTCCATTGGCGAGGTTATCCTCGGCAGCCTGCCCAGCCTGTTGCGTCAGGGGCGGGAAGCAGAAATCCGGGCCGAACCGCTCTGGCGGCTCACCCCGGCCGGGGAGGCCGTTGACCCGGCCACGCTATGTCGCGCGCCGAAGCAGGCCGCCCTGTTGCAGATGCTGAAAGATCATCCTGCGGGTCTTGATGCGCAGGCGCTGAATCAGCAACACGCAAACTGGCGGCCATCCATGGCCCGCCTGCTGGAAAAAGGCTGGGCTGCGATCGGCGAGCGAGCATCCACTGTTGCCCCGGTTTCAGATAACCGGTCCCCGGATACAGATGCACCGGCGCTCAACCCACATCAGCAGGCGGCGGTGGACGCCATTGGCGCCAGCCTGGATCGCTACCAGTGTCATTTGCTCAATGGCATCACCGGCAGCGGCAAGACCGAGGTCTATTTGCAGGTTATACAAAAGGTGCTGGCCGCCGGTCGTCAGGTGCTGGTGCTGGCGCCTGAAATCGGCCTCACGCCCCAGCTGATCCAGCGTTTCCGCGCACGGCTGGGGGCGCACATCGCGCTGTTGCACTCGGGGCTTTCCGATCGGCAGCGGCTGGGCAACTGGCTGACCTGCGCCAAAGGCGATGCCCGTGTGCTGATTGGCACCCGCTCGGCGCTGTTCACACCACTACCCGCCCTCGGCCTGATCATTCTCGACGAGGAGCATGATCTGTCCTTCAAACAGCAGGACAGCTTCCGCTATAACGCCCGCGACCTGGCCATCGTGCGGGCGCAGAAGGCGGGCATCCCCATTGTCCTGGGTTCGGCCACCCCTTCACTGGAAAGCCTGCACAACGTCGCACAACAGCGCTCACAGATGCTGTTGCTGCCTGAGCGCGCCGGTGACGCGCAACGGCCACAGTTGCGACTGCTTGATATCCGCCACCAGAAACTCGAACAGGGGCTCAGCGCCCAGCTGCTGAACAGCGTACAGCAACATCTGGATGAAGACGGTCAGGTGCTGTTGTTTCTTAACCGCCGCGGCTATGCGCCGGTGCTCATGTGTCACGACTGCGGCTGGCACGCCCGCTGCCTGCGCTGCGATGCCCACCTGACCGTGCATCAGGGTCAGCAGCAGCTACGCTGCCATCACTGTGGTTCGCAACGCCCGGTTAATCCGCGCTGCCCGGACTGCAATAGCGACAGCCTGCATTTTATGGGCGCCGGCACCGAGCGGGTCGAAGATGTGCTGGCCCAGCGCTTTGCCGATTACCGGGTATTGCGCATCGACCGCGATAGCACCCGCCGCAAGGGCAGCCTCGACAATATGCTGGCGGAAATCCAGCGTGGTGAACCGGTGATTCTGGTCGGCACCCAGATGCTGGCCAAGGGTCATCACTTTCCCAATGTCACCCTGGCCGGTATGCTCGATGCCGACTATGGCCTGTTCAGTTCTGACTTTCGCGCCAGCGAACGCATGGGACAACTTCTATTACAGGTGGCCGGTCGCGCCGGTCGCGCCGAGCGTCCCGGCGAAGTGCTGATTCAGACGCACCAGCCAGACAATCCTCTGCTGCATTTCCTGCTGCGCCATGACTACGAGGGCTTTTCCCAAACCTTGCTGAAGGAGCGCGCCGAAGCGCAGTTGCCCCCTTACAGCCATCTTGCTCTGCTGCGCGCCGAAAGTCCCCAGGCCGAAGCCGCCCTGCAATTTCTGCAGGAAGCGAAACAGCAGGCCGCCATCATCCAGCCGCAACTGCTGGCTTTTGGCCCTCTGCCCGCACCGATGGAACGTCGCGCCGGACGCTTTCGCGCCCAGCTCCTGTTCCAGCATCATCAGCGGGGGGAATTGCAGCAGTGGCTGGCGAAGCTTATGCCACAACTGGAAAATATGAAAAGCGCGCGCAAGGTGCGCTGGTCAATCGACGTGGATCCGATGGAGATGTATTAGATAAGCTGCTCAATCCGGCTCATAACCCAGATTAGGCGCGAGCCAGCGTTCCACTTCTTCAATGCGCATATCTTTACGCCGTGCATAATCCTGCACCTGATCGCGGTTGATCTTACCGACGGCAAAATAGCGTGATTCCGGGTGGCTGAAATACCAGCCGCTGACCGAGGCTGCCGGCCACATCGCGTAACTTTCTGTCAGTTCAACGCCGGCATTATGCTGCGCATCCAGTAATTGCCAGAGCAATGCCTTTTCGGTGTGATCCGGGCAGGCCGGATAGCCCGGCGCCGGACGGATGGCGGTATAGTCTTCCTTGATCAACTTCTGGTTATCAAAGTCCTCCGCCAGCCCCCGTGAAGGCGACCAGTTACCTTTTTCAAATCCCCAGTTCACATGACGCATGCGATCGTGCATGTGTTCGGCAAAAGCTTCCGCCAGCCTGTCCGCCAGCGCCTTGAGCATAATCGCCTGGTAGTCATCATGATCGGCTTCAAAGCGCTTAACATGCTCATCGATGCCCAGCCCGGCAGTGACCACAAATGCGCCGACGTAATCCTTTTTGCCCGAATCCTTCGGCGCGACAAAATCGGCCAGACAGTAGTTCGGCTTGCCCGGCGGCTTTTCGGTCTGCTGGCGCAGGTGGTGCAGGATCATGCGCGCCTCCTTGCGACTGTCATCGGTGTAGATTTCGATATCTTCATTGACGCTGTTGGCAGGAAACAGGCCTACCACCGCCCGCGCCCTGAGCCAGCGCTCATCGATAATGCGCACGAGCATGGCCTCGGCATCGGCCAGCAGTTTTTTCGCCTCCACTCCCTTTTCCGGATCATTGAGGATCTTTGGATAGCTGCCTTTCAACTCCCAGGTATGGAAGAAGGGCGTCCAGTCGATATAGGGCACGAGAAAAGCCAGCGGCATGTCATCAAAAATCTGGATGCCGGGGATTCTGGGCATCGGTGGCGTGTACGTCGACCAGTCGATGTTGATGCGATTATCACGCGCCTGTTCCAGGCTCAACCAGTGCGTCTTCGCCCGGCGACCGGCATGGTGAGCACGCACGGTCTCGTATTCCTTGCGCAGATTTTTCACGAAATCCTGTTTGAAATCTTCGCTGATCAGATTTTGCGCCACGCCTACCGCGCGTGAGGCATCCTTCACCCAGACCGTGGCTTCGTGGTAGTGCTGCTCGATTTTCACCGCCGTATGCGCTTTCGATGTGGTCGCACCGCCGATCATCAGGGGGATATCGAAGCCGAGGCGTTCCATTTCCTTTGCCATATGCACCATTTCATCCAGTGACGGCGTAATCAATCCACTCAGGCCAATGATGTCGGCGTTATGCTCTTTTGCAGCGTCCAGGATCCTGTTGGCCGGCACCATCACACCCATGTCGATGACTTCAAAGTTGTTGCACTGCAGCACCACGCCGACAATATTCTTGCCGATGTCATGCACATCGCCCTTGACCGTGGCCATGAGGATCCTGCCATTGGTCTGGCCACCACCCTCTTTTTCTTCTTCAATAAAGGGCAGTAGCCAGGCTACGGCCTTTTTCATCACCCGCGCCGACTTGACCACCTGGGGCAGAAACATTTTCCCGGCGCCGAACAAATCACCGACGGTGTTCATACCATCCATCAACGGGCCTTCGATGACTTCAATCGGTCGGTCGAACTGTAAGCGCGCTTCTTCCGTGTCCTCATTGATGTAACTGTCGATACCTTTAACCAGCGCATGCTCGATACGCTTTGCCACCGGCAGGCTGCGCCACTCCAGGTCTTCCACTTTTTTGCCGGCGCCGCCATCGCCGCGGTATTGATCGGCAATCTCCAGCAGGCGCTCGGTGGCGTCCTCACGCCGGTTGAGGACCACGTCTTCGACCCGCTCACGTAATTCTTCCGGCAAATCATCATACACGGCAAGCTGCCCGGCGTTGACAATGCCCATATCCATCCCCGCCTGAATTGCGTGATACAGGAACACCGCATGGATGGCTTCGCGCACCGGGTTGTTGCCGCGAAAAGAAAAGGAAACATTGGAGACCCCGCCGCTGACCAGGGCGTGGGGCAGGGTCTGTTTGATGGTGCGGGTGGCTTCGATAAAATCTACGCCATAATTGTTGTGTTCCTCGATGCCCGTGGCCACGGCAAAGATATTGGGATCAAAAATAATGTCCTCGGGCGGGAAATCCAGTTTCTCACGCAGCAGATGATAAGCGCGGGTGCAGATCTCGATCTTGCGTTCGCGGGTATCCGCCTGGCCTTCTTCGTCGAAGGCCATGAGAATGATCGCCGCACCGTACTGACGGCACAGACGCGCCTGCTGCAGAAAGTTTTGCTCGCCTTCCTTGAGCGAAATGGAATTGACGATGCCCTTACCCTGAATACACTTGAGTCCGGACTCGATAATGAACCACTTGGAAGAATCGATCATGATCGGCACCCGGGAAATATCCGGCTCCGAGGCGATCAGATTGAGGAAGGTCACCATCGCCTTATCCCCGTCGAGCATGCCCTCATCCATATTGATATCGATGATCTGGGCGCCGTTTTCCACCTGCTCCCGGGCCACGCTCAGGGCTTCGTCATAGTCCTCTTCGATAATCAGTCGCTTAAACCGCGCCGAGCCGGTGACATTGGTGCGCTCGCCTACGTTGACGAAGAGTGAGTCCTTACCTATATTGCAGGGCTCCAGGCCGCTGAGTCGGGTTTTTACCTCGATTTCGGGGATCTGTCGCGGCGGGTATTTGCCCACCGCATCATGGATGGCCCGGATGTGCGCCGGTGTGGTGCCGCAGCAACCACCGATGATATTCAGAAAACCGTTACGCGCCCATTCCTCGATCTCGGCGGCCATTTGCGCAGGCGTCTCGTCATACTCGCCAAATTCATTCGGCAGACCGGCATTGGGATGGGTGTTGATGTGGCAGTTGGCCAGGCCCGCGATCTCCTCGACATACTGGCGCAGCTCCTTCGCACCCAGGGCGCAGTTGAAACCGAAACTAATCGGGTTCACGTGGCGCAGCGAATTCCAGAAGGCCTCAGCCGTCTGCCCGGACAGGGTGCGCCCGGAGGCGTCGGTGATGGTGCCGGAGATCATCACCGGCAGTTTCAGATCGTGCTCGGCAAAATAAGTTTCGATGGCGAACAACGCGGCCTTGGCGTTCAAGGTATCAAAAATGGTCTCCACCAGCAGGATGTCACTGCCACCTTCTACCAGCCCGTGAATGGCTTCAAGGTAGGAAACCTTCAGCGTATCAAAGTCGATATTGCGGAAACCGGGATTGTTCACATCCGGGGAGATACTGGCGGTGCGGTTGGTCGGACCAATCACGCCGGCGACAAAGCGCGGCCTGTCTTCACTGGCGAACTCATCACAGGCGGCGCGCGCCAGCCGCGCCGACTCGTAGTTCAGCTCATAGGCCAGGGATTCCATCTGATAGTCGGCCATGGAGACCGAATTGGCATTGAAGGTGTTGGTCTCGACGATGTCGGCCCCGGCCTCGAGATAGGCCCGGTGGATATCACCGATGATCTGCGCCTGAGTCAGGGAGAGCAGATCATTGTTGCCCTTGAGATCGCTGTCCCAGTCGGCAAAGCGCTGGCCCCGATAATCCGCCTCTTCCAGCCCGTAGCTCTGGATCATGGTGCCCATCGCACCGTCGAGAACCAGAATTCTTTCCCTGAGTACCTGTTCGAGTGTTTTCATCACGCCGCCATCATCGTAAAACGCCGGATTTTAGCACGCTGTTCCTGGATCCGGTATTTTCCTGCCGGCTGCCACAGAAGATAACTCGCCAACCAGACTAAAGCTTTGCTGCTCCTCTCCGATAACGATTAAAACGATTATAACGATTTAATCGTTATCTGTGGTACGATTTTTATACAGTGTTAGAATTACTCTAGGGTCTGATTAATTCCACCGTTCGTGGTGAACCCTTCGACAAGCTCAGGGCGAACGGAATTAATCAGCGCCTCCCTGGATACAAACACAAATCCATAAAATAGATACACCCTGTATACAGGGTTGATGGATCGGGAAAAACAATGACAAAAAAAATGTATCTAACCCCTAACGAAGCCGCCGAACTGCTCATGGTATCACCCGTTACTCTGCGGCAGTGGGCGCAAAAAGGCTGGATTAAAGCGTATAATACTGCCGGCGGCCACCGCCGTTTTCTCTACCATGATCTGGAATATTTTGCCGATGAACGGGGACTGACCCTGATGCATGCTGACAACAGCCGAACGCGCATCCTGATCGTGGATGACGATCCACAGCTTTCCGGCTACCTGGATGAACTGTTATCCGGCGCCAGTGTTGATCTTGAAATCAAAACCGCCTATGACGGTTTTGATGCCGGCGGCAAGATCCAGACCTGGAAACCCCATATCCTGTTGCTGGATCTGATGATGCCCGGCCTCAATGGCTTCGAGGTATGCCATCAGATAAAAAACAATCCCGCCACTCAGGATATCCGGATCATTACCATGACCGGCTATCACACACCGGAAAATGTCGAGCGTATTCTCAATGCCGGCGCGGAAGCCTGCATGGCCAAACCGCTGGACACCGATACCCTGTTGATACTGCTCGGCCTTGTCGATGAAAAAAAGACAGCAGGACCAAGGCTGGCCGGGTAATGAAATACGCTCGGCATCATTATTCTAAGGAAGCTCTGATTAATTCCACCGTTCGTGGTGAGCCCTTCGGCTTCGCTCAGGAGAGCCTTGTCGAACCATGAACACCGAATCCAACAAAATCAGTATGTTAAAAACAACACCCTTCGACAAGCTCAGGGCGAACGGAATTAATCAGAGCTTCCCTAAAACACACCCACCCTGCCATCAGGCGGGCAACCATTCCCGCCCCGGCTCGAAAAACGGCCTGCGATTCCTGTGCTGCCTGCTTGCAGCAAGCATCTCGGGCGTAAGCCTTGCTACCCATAATATGGTCACACCTGACCGCTCCACACTGGCATCGGCGATTTCCACTCATCTCATCGAAGAACCGCTCCAGCCCCTGCCCGCCATCCCCAAACTCAATCCTGGCAAAGTGGCGCTGGGACAAAAACTGTTCTTTGACACCCGTTTGTCGGCAGATAACAACCTCAGCTGCGCAAGCTGCCACGACCTTGCGACCAACGGCGCCGATCATCTGGCCCACTCACGGGGTTATAACAATATCCCGCTGGCCGTCAACACCCCGAGTGTTTTCAACAGTGCGCTCAATCCCTGGCAATTCTGGGACGGCCGGGCGCACTCACTGGAAGAACAGATCGATTTCGTCATTAAAAGTCCCAGCGAAATGGCTAACAGCTGGCCGGTCGTCATTCGCCGTCTTAAGGCCAGTCCCGATTATGTGCGTGAATTCAGCAGGCTCTACGCTGGTGGTATCAGCCGCGATAACATACGCAACGCCATTGCCACCTTTGAACGCACCCTGCTCACGCCCGGCTCCCGTTTCGATCGCTGGTTGCTGGGCGACGAGCAGGCGCTGGATGCAAAGGAAAAAAAAGGTTATCGGCTGTTCAAGGATTATGGCTGCGCGACCTGCCATCAGGGGGCCAATATCGGTGGCAACCTGTTCCAGAAAATCGGTATTTTCGCCGACTACTTTCAGCACCGGGATAAAATCCAGCCGGCAGATTACGGCCGGTTCAACGTCAGCAGACGGGAACAGGACAGGTATGTATTTCGCGTCCCCTCTCTGCGCAATGTGGCGGTTACCGCCCCCTATTTTCACGATGGCTCGGTAAACACATTGCATAAGGCCATTCAGATCATCGCCAGCTACCAGCTTGGCCGCACCATTCAGGATGATGATATTCAGCATATCATCGCCTTTCTGAAAACCCTGACCGGCAAATATAAAGGCCGGCTGCTCACACCCGCAGCGCCATGAATCGCGCCGCCATCATCTATCTGCTACTGGGCCTGTTGCTGCTTGGCGGACTAAGCTTCATCTATTTCAATGCCCGCACACTTGAAATCGAACAGTCACGACATACTGTCGATGAAATCCGCGACATCGCCCATATGAACTCGCTGCTTGACCAGAAGCTGGTAGAAATCAGTTATGGTTCGCTCAACTACTATGACCCCCTGTTTCAGCTCAACACCCAACTGGAACAGCGCTACCGTCATTTTTCACAGGAATTGCAAACCTTCGTCGCCGGAGAAAAGGATGTTCTCCTGCACCTGGAGATACTGCAACGCTCTCTTGATAACAAAAGCCGCCATCGTCAGGATCTAATGTCCCAGGTTGCCCTGCTGAAAAATTCCCGCACCTATTTCCCCAAAGCCATCGCCAACATAAAGCGGGAATTGAAACCCCATCAGGCATCAGCCCGTCTGTACAAATGGCTTGACAGGCTGCTCAACCAGATCCTGATTTATAATCTCAATGGTGATCTCCCGGCACAACAGCAGGCGCAACAATATATGCAGCAGTTCGTGAACAACATCGACGCCTATCCGTCTTCACTACAGCTGGCTATCAATAACCTGCTCAAGCATGCTCGCCTGCTGTTGCAACAAAAAACCCAGGTGGACCATCTGCTGCAGGCAACCATACGTGTGCCTGTGCCCCACAATCTGGATATGCTCAACAGCGCCTATAATCGCTACCATCAGAAAAAACTGGCGCATGTCGAGCGCTACCGGCTTGCGCTCTACCTGCTCTCCATACTAATGCTTTTCTATTTGCTCTATGTACTTGCCAGACTGCAGCGCACAACTCACTCTTTGCGTATTGCTGTACAGGAAAGCCGGCAGGCGGAGCGGGCGCTGCTCAAGGCCAACCGCGCCCTGCAGGTGCTGACCAACGCCAACCAGTTACTGGTGCGCTCCAGCGATGAGAAGGAACTGTTGCAGGAAATCTGCCGCATCATAATTGACGACGGTAATTACCATTTTGCCTGGGTCGGCTTTGCCGAGCATAACCAGGACAAACGTGTCACACCGACCGCTCAATCCGGTCTTAACGAAGGCTATCTGGAGACCCTGAAAATAAGCTGGGGAGATAATGAGTATGGGCAGGGCCCCACCGGTACCGCGATTCGCACGGGCCGGGCCTGCGCTATCCGGGATATTCTGCATGATCCCCGTTATAAACCCTGGCGCGAGGCGGCGCGCAGCCAGGGTTACCAGTCTTCTATCGCCCTGCCGTTACGCCATAATGATGAGATATTTGGCGCCCTGAACATTTATTCATCCAAAACCGAATCCTTTGATGAAGATGAAGTTCTACTGTTACAGGAACTTGCCGATGATATTGCCTTTGGCATCACCACTCTGCGCAAACAGAAGGAACACCAGAACACTCTGCGCCAGTTGCATCAGGCGCAGAAAATGGAAGCCATTGGTCATCTTACCGGTGGCATTGCACATGACTTCAACAATATCCTGGCCTCGATCATGGGCTACACCAGTCTGGCGCTGGATCGCTATGTCGAAGACCGCAACAGCAAACTGGGACAGTATTTGCAGGAAGTTTATCAGGCCGGCGAACGGGCGCGGGATCTGATTGCACAAATGCTGGCCTTCAGTCGCAACAGCGGTGGTGAAGCAAAACCGCTGATGCTGCTGCCCATGGTCAAGGAAGTCGTCAAAATGCTGAGCGCCACCCTGCCTGCAGACATCCGCATTACCACTGAGGCGGAAAACAACCTGCCCTGCGTCATTATCGATCCAGTTCAATTGCACCAGATCATCATGAATTTGTGCATCAATGCCCGTGATGCTATGCCAAAACACGGCCAGATCCACATCCGCCTGCAGCACGCGAACATAAGCGATAGTCAATGCGCCTCCTGTCACGAATATATTGAGGGCCGTTTTATCGAACTCTCAATAGAGGACACGGGAAGTGGCATCAACAGTGAAATTACACCCTACATTTTTGATCCTTTTTTCACCACCAAAGATATTGGCATGGGAACCGGCATGGGCCTGTCAACCGTTCATGGCATCGTGCATCAACACGGCGGCCATATTCTGGTGCAGAATTCACCGGCAGGCGGCGCTCTGTTCCGTATTTTTCTGCCAACCACCCAGGAAATAGAAAACCGAAGCCTGGTGGTGCAGGAACCTGTCACAACAGATATCCCCCCATCCGGCCCTGCGCACATCCTGGTTGTGGATGATGATGAATCCATTAGCCGCTTCATTTCCGAACTGCTGGAAAGCCAGGGCTATCAGGTCAGTCTGTACAATAACGGCCAGGAAGCCTGGAAATATTTTCAGACAAACAGCGGCAGCATTGATCTAATGATAACGGATCAAACCATGCCCGTTATCAAGGGTGATGAGCTGGCAATGAAAATCCTCGCACTCAGGCCGGAATTGCCCATCATACTGTGCAGTGGCAACAGTGCGCAGATAAATGAAATCCGGGAACGGAACATCGGCATCCAGGCATTTCTCAGCAAGCCCCTCACCCTGCAGGCCCTGCTCGACTGCATCAGAGAACTGCTGGCAAATAATACAGGTGCGAGGAACCAGCAGAGCAGGGTGAGTACGGTGTAAGCTTGCGAAGATGTGCTGAGGAACGAAGCGCATCATTCCAGGCTGGACACGCGAACGATGCGCTTCGTTCCTCAGCACATCCTACACATTAATAATAACCGGATATCACTCACTCCACATCTTTGAATGATGTGCTTCTCACGTTACACTCCACCCATGCAGGAACTGATCAAAATGCCTAAAGCGCTGATGCGTCCTATCGGCCGCGCGATTGCCGAACACAACATGATCCGCGACGGCGATCGGGTCGTGCTCGGTCTGTCCGGCGGCAAAGACTCGCTCAGCCTGTTGCATGCCCTGCGCCGCCTGCAGCGCCATGCGCCAATCCATTTTGAGCTGGCGGCGCTCACCGTTGATCCACAAATCGAAGGCTTTAATCCCGAACACCTGAAAACCTATCTGGCTGATCTGGGCATTCCCTTTTTTTATGAATCCCAGCCCATCGCCGAACAGGCCGAAAGCCAGTTAAAGAATGATTCCTTCTGTTCTTTCTGTTCACGCATGAAACGCGGCATTATGTACCGCAGCCTGCGCCGGGAAGGTTACAACGTGCTGGCGCTGGGTCAGCACCTGGATGATCTGGCCGAGAGTTTTCTTATGTCCGCCTTTCGCGGCGGCCAGCTGCGCACCATGAAAGCCAGCTATCAAAACCGTGAAGGCGACATTCGCATCATCCGACCGATGATTTATGTACGCGAACGTCAGACCCGCGCCTTTGCCGACGAGGTGCAGTTACCCATCATCGCCGACAGTTGCCCGGCCTGTTTTGGCATGCCCACCGAACGCGAACACATGAAACAGCTGCTGGCCAGGGAAGAACAGCACAACAAAACTCTGTTCAAAAGCCTGCTTACGGCGATGAGCCCCTTGCTGTCGAAAACCAGTGCAGAATAATGATTCTGACTGTTCTAAAAATTCTGGCCCGCATTCCACTGCCTGCTCTACATCTCGCTGCCTGGCCACTGGGTCTGCTGCTGATCCTCATCCCCAACAAACAACGCCATTGCGCGCGCATCAATGTCCGCATCTGCCTGCCGCAATTATCTTTTCTGCAGCGACAGTGGATCTGGATGCGCAGCCTGATTGAAACACTCAAGACCCTGCTCGAATCGCCCCGGCTATGGCTGGGCGAGCCCGACAAGGTGCTGCAGCTGATACGCAAGGTTGACGGGCTTGACGGCGTGAAGCAGGCAATGAAAAAAGGCAGGGGCGTGATTTTTATCGCCCCGCATCTGGGCAACTGGGAAATAATCGGACAGTTTTGCTCGCATAACTTTCCCATAGTACTCATGTACCGGCCACAAAAGAATAAAGAACTCGATGAGATTATCCGTAAGGGACGTGAACGCTTTGGCGCTCAGCTCGTACCCTCAACCCGCAAAGGCCTGAGCCTGCTGCTCAAGGGCCTGCGCGAGAATAAAACCATCGGCGTTCTACCGGATCAGAATCCCGGCGCCGGCGCCGGTGTCTACGTGCCCTTTTTCGGCATTGCCGCCAATACCCCGATATTTGCCACCCGCCTCGCCAGCCGCACCCATGCGGCCGCCTTCATTGTCACCGCCGAACGCCTGGCTTTCGGCCGTGGCTATCACCTGCATATCGAAAAAGCCAGCCAGTGCCTGTATCACGAGGATGTGGAAACCGGCGCCGCCTGCATGAATCGTGATATGGAAAAAATCATTCTGCGGCGGCCCGAGCAATACTGGTGGGGTTACAACCGTTTTCGTCATCGTCCTGAAGGTGAGGCGGGAATTTATTAATCCCAGAAATCTTTGCAGCCGATGGGTTTCGCCTTGCTCTACCCATCCTACTCTTTTTTAACCGCCTGTAGGATGGATAGAACAACGTGCGAAATCCAGAGGGAAACCCCATCAATCAAGACCACAAAGTAAAAACAACTCTTTTTATACATAAAGGAAGCTCTGATTAATTACAACCTTGTCATTCCGGCACGCCCGAACAAAGTGACAAAGTGCCCTTGGGGTGAATGCCGGAATCCAGCAAGCCATTGATGCGTAACACATGGATTCCGGATCTCCGCTTCGCTACGTCCGGAATGACGAATTAATCAGAGTTTCCATAAAAATAAGCCCGCAACTACAAATCATAATCGATAATCAGCGGCGCATGGTCAGAGAACCATTTATCCTTATAAATGGATGCAGCCCGGACCTTGTCTTTCAAACCCGGCGTGATGAGCTGGTAGTCGATGCGCCAACCGACGTTATTGGCGCGGGCGTTGCCGCGGTTTGACCACCAGGTATATTGATCCGGTTCCTGGTTCACTTCACGAAAGGCATCCACGAAGCCCACTTCATTAAACAGCCTGTCCAGCCAGGCGCGTTCCTGTGGCGTGCAACCGGAGTTTTTCTGATTGCTTTTCCAGTTCTTGATATCGATCTCCTTATGAACGATATTGAAATCACCACAGATGATGAATTCACGCCGCTTGCGGCGCATGGCTTTGAGATCTTCAAGGAAGTCATCCATAAACTTTAATTTATTCGCCTGCCGTTCCTCACTGGAGGAACCGGAAGGCAGGTACAGAGAAGCGATGCTGAGCTTGCCCAGATCGATCTGGATATAGCGGCCTTCCGTATCGACATGATCCCAGCCCAGCCCGGTGATGATCGCATCCGGCTCCATGCGGGAATAAATCGCCACGCCGCTGTAGCCTTTTTTCTCGGCATCAAAATAATAACAGTGATAGCCTTCAGGATAAAACAGGCTGTCATCAAGCTGATGTTCCTGCGCCTTGGTTTCCTGAAGGCATACCACATCCGCATCCTGATCTTTCAACCAGTCGAAGAAACCTTTTTTCGCGGCGGCGCGAATACCATTAACATTTGCCGTAATTACACGCATGACAATTTTCCGGAGATTTGAAAAAGGTGTATCATACCTGCTGAAAAACTCTTCTGTCTTCCCTGTCACTCAAAGCCCTGATCATCATGCGCCAATACCAGAAAGCCTTTATCGAATTCGCCCTTTCACTGAACGTCCTGCGCTTCGGCGAGTTCAGCCTGAAATCCGGGCGCACCAGCCCCTATTTTTTCAATGCCGGTCTGTTCAACTCCGGCCGCTCACTGGCCCGGCTGGGACAGTTTTACGCCGAAGCCCTGGTCGATAGCGGAATTGAATATGATGTGATGTTCGGCCCGGCCTACAAGGGCATCCCGCTGGCGGCGGTCACCACGGTCGCCCTGGCCGAGCATCACCAGCAGGATGTGGCCTACTGTTTCAACCGCAAGGAGACCAAGGATCACGGCGAGGGCGGCAACATCGTCGGCGCACCGCTGGCCGGCAGGGTGCTGATTATCGATGATGTGATCACCGCCGGCACCGCCATCCGTGAATCCATGCAAATCATCGAGCAGGCCAACGCCACACCAGCGGGCGTGATCATCGCCCTGGATCGACAGGAAAAAGGAACCGGCGAGCTATCCGCGATTCAGGAAGTGGAACAGCAGTACGACATTCCAGTGCTGAGCATCATCAAGCTCGAACACCTGATCAGCTATCTTGAAAATAAACCGGAGATGCAGGACAAACTGGAAACCGTGCGCGCCTACCGTAAGCAGTACGGGGTTTGAGGTGCCATTTCTCCACTATCGGGAAATAAACGCAGAGGACGCAAAGGTTATTATTTTCCGTGTGAGTGACAGACAATTCGTTGTGTATAAAATTTTGCCTGTATTTGCTCAGCATTTGCCATAGAACAATTCATAAAGAAACTCTGCGTTTCTCTGCACCGTGAGAATCTCGCTTCGCGAGCTTCATTCGGTATTTCCTACGTTTCACTTCGGTCACGCCTCCGCGTCCTCTGTGATCAACTAAATAGCTGTTCCAAATTTCTGTGCACTATACAAATTACGTTCGTGGTGAGCCCTTCGGCTTCGCTCAGGAGAGCCTTGTCGAACCATGACTCAAAGCCTGAAATAGCAATATTTAAGGAAACTCTGATTAATTCCGTTCGTGGTGAGCCTGTCGAACCATGAACAGCGGGCACAATAAAATCAACCATTTAAAAGCCACACCCTTCGACAAGCTCAGGGCGAACGGTTTTACTGGACAGGAATTAGGAACTTTAGCATCCCCTACATCAACCGATAATCAGCTTCAGCCCCACCAGCATGGTTACCCATTCGAATACTCGTTTGATCATACGGTTGCTTTTGATTATCGAAAGATGCGCGCCCAGATAGCCCCCCAGGGCCGAGGCGACCAATAGCACCGGTACCCAGTCCCAGCGGATGGCGCCCTGCAGGCCGAGCGTTAATGCGCCACTGCCATTCCAGAATAACCCGACCAGTATTAACGTGTGGGCGACGGCGCGCCTGTAGTCCAGCCCGAACCAGCGCACCAGCCAGAGGGTGACAAACAGGCCGGTGCCGGAGGTCAGTGAACCATTGAGAATGCCGATACAGAACAATACGCCACCGCCGGTCAGGCTGCCGCGCAAATCACGCTTGCGGGGCCGATAGTCCTGCCCCAGTCCTTTGTTGCACCAGGAATAAATCCCCAGCCCCATGGTTAACAGCCCCAGCGCCAGTTGCGCAGGCCTGTCCGGCACCTGCAGGATCACGCCTGCGCCCAGCACCACACCCGGTATTCCCGCGCTTAGCAATAACAGGACAAAGTGTTTTTCGAGCGTTCCTTCACGAAAATGGCGCAGAGAAGCGCCAACCCCCAACGCAACACTTGCCAGTTTATGGGTCGCAAGTGCTACACTAAAGGGCAGCCCCAGAAAAATCAGTGCGGGCAACTGCAACAGGCCCGCCCCACCACCGGCGAAGGCGGAAAAGGCATTGGCCACCAGAGAGACCACGAAAAGAATCAGGTATTCAAACATCGCTTAATTAAAAGACGTTTTTTTCCAGTATCGTTTTTCTGGAGTTATTGGATAAACTGTTATTGTTAGTAGAAATATGAACAAAAAAACAACCCCTACCCATATACGTATTTTTATTCTGGCCTGCTTGATTATGAACAGCGCCAGCCTCAGTGCACGAGAGATCAAGTGCTGGCGGGGACATGGAAATATACGCGAGTGCGGCGCCGTTGTGCCACCTGAATTTTCCCAGCAGCGCATCGAGATCCTCAACGAGCGCGGTATTGTTATAAAAGTTCTGCCTGCCGCAAAAACAAAAGAAGAACTGGCCGAAATTGCCCGCCAGGCAAAAATAGAGCAGGCGAAACAGCAACGGATTACAGAGCAAAAACGCAAGGACAATATCCTGTTGCAGACCTACACCACAGAAAGGGATCTTCTTATTGGCCATGAAAACAAGATGGCCGCGATAAAAAGCATCATCGACATCACCGGCAGTAATACCCGCAGCCTGCAGAAGAACCTGGCCAAGTTGCAGAAGCGTGCCGCAGACTACGAGCGCAGCGGGCAGACCATGCCGAAAATACTCACGGCGGATATGGAGAATCTGATGCGTCAGATAAAGGACAACGACGAATTCATCGCCAAAAAACAGCAGGCCCTGATCGATTTAAGCAAACAGTATGATGCTGATGTAGAGCGCTATCGGTTGCTGAAACAGGGCAAAGTTAAATATAAATAGCTACGGCGCTCAGGCTTCAGGCAGTAGCTGGCGCAGCGATGGCCACTGACTGTCCCACAGTTCGACCGGCGAACGCCTGAAACCACTACGCACAAACTGGTGAATCTGACCTTCGGCCTGCGCCATAAGCAGGTTTGCCATCGGCCCGACGGGGACGGATGCGCTCAGCTCGCCATTCATTTCCCCCTCACGCAATACCTGTTTCAGCTGGGTTTCCAGGCGTTCATAGAACTGGTTCATGCGCTGACGGAGGCGTTCAGTCTCCCCCACCAGCGCATCACCTGCCAGCAGGCGGCTAATACCGGCATTACGCGCCGAGAATCCCAGGATGATCAAGAGGATTTTTTCACAGCGCACCTGCATCCGGGATTCCTCCTGCAGAATGCGATTGACCAGGCCGAAGACCGAGTCCTCAATAAAATCGATCAGGCCTTCAAACATACGCGCCTTGCTGGGAAAATGCCGATAAAGCGCCGCCTCTGACACACCCACGGCGCGCGCCAGTCCGGCTGTGGTAATACGCTGGCCGGGACTTTTTTCCAGCTCCTGCGCCAGCGCCTCCAGAATCTGCTGACGGCGAGAGGGTTTTTCCAGTTTATTTTCCTGAGTCATCTTTTTTATCAGCCCTTTATCAAGGTGCCTACGCCCTCATCCGTTAATACTTCCAGTAACACCGCGTGTTCAACCCGGCCATCGATAATTTGCGCGGTTTTGACCCCGGCATGCACCGCATCCAGCGCACAACGAATCTTCGGCAACATGCCACCATGTATGACGCCTTCTTTAATCAGATCTTCTACCTGGCTGGCCTTGAGGCCGGTCAGTAATTTGCCCTGTGTATCCAGCACCCCGGCGGTATTGGTGAGCAGGATCAGTTTCTCAGCATTCAGGGTAATCGCCAGCTTGCCTGCGACCAGGTCCGCATTGATGTTATAGGACTGCCCGTCTTCGCCGACACCGATAGGCGCAATCACAGGAATAAAATCCCCCTGCACCAGCATATTGATCACGCTCGGATCAATGCTGGCCACCTCACCCACATGACCGATATCCACGATCTCGGGCGTATTCATCTCCGGCGCCTGACGCTCGAACTGCAGCTTGCGCGCATGAATCAGCTCACCGTCCTTACCGGTCAGGCCCACCGCATGCCCGCCCTGCATGTTGATCAGATTAACGATTTCCTTGTTCACCAGTCCGCCCAGCACCATCTCGACGATGTCCATGGTTTCACAGTCCGTCACCCGCATACCCTCAACAAAGCGGCTTTCCTTGCCCACCCGCTCCAGCATGCTGCCGATCTGCGGGCCGCCACCATGCACCACCACCGGGTTCAAACCCACCAGTTTCATCAGCACCACATCACGCGCGAAGCCCTGCTTGAGAATTTCATCGGTCATGGCGTTACCGCCATATTTAATGACAATAGTCTTACCCTGAAAACGCTGGATATAGGGCAGCGCCTCGGTCAGCACCGAGGCAATATTGTGAGCGGAAGATTTTTTAATAGGCATAGACAAGCAACAATTATTTTTTAGTAGACTCTATGTAATAAACTACCCCGCAACAAGCTATGGGGTATTAAGTTGTAGGCTGGGCTGAATAAAATGAAGCCCAACAGCCTGCTCTGATATTCTGTTGGGCTTCATTTTATTCAGCCCAGCCTACCGTTTTTTCGCTGCAGGCAGCGGGGGATTAAACCCTCAGAGATTAAACATCAAAACGGCAATTTCAGCGACGGGTTGATCGCCAGCATCACGGCTCTGAATTCATCCTGAATGCGCTTCAACGCTTCCTCGCTTTGCGCTTCAAAACGCAGCACCAGACAGGGCGTGGTATTGGAGGCCCGCACCAGTCCCCAGCCATCTTCGTAATCCACCCGGATACCGTCGATCATGGTGACATTGGCACTGGCAAAGTCAGCCTTGTCAAGCAGCGCATCCATGAACTTGAAGTGCTCACCCTCGGCCATGCTCAGGTTCAGTTCCGGGGTGTTCACCGCATCGGGCAGGGCGGCGAAAATCTTATGTGCAGGCTGATCGTCAGCGGCAATGATCTCCAGCAGGCGCGCAGCGGAGTACAAAGCGTCGTCAAAGCCATACCAGCGTTCCTTGAAGAAAATATGCCCGCTCATCTCACCTGCCAGCAGCGCACCGGACTGCTGCATCTTGGCCTTGATCAACGAATGACCGGTCTTCCACATCAGCGGCTCGCCGCCTTTTTCCCAGATGACTTTAGTCAGGTTGCTGCTACATTTGATGTCATAAATAATCTGTGCGCCATGGTTGCGTGACAATACATCGGCGGCGAACAGCATCATCAGTCGATCCGGCCAGATGATATTGCCATTGGCGCTGACCACACCCAGGCGATCACCGTCACCATCAAACGCCAGGCCCAGATCTGCATTCTGCGCACGCACGGTTTCAATCAGATCCTTCAGGTTCTCCGGCTTGCTGGGATCGGGATGGTGGTTGGGAAAATGCCCGTCCACTTCACTGTAGAGTTCGATCACCTCGCAACCCAGTGAATTGAACAGCTTCGGCGCAATCGCGCCGGCGACGCCGTTGCCACAGTCGATAACAATTTTCAGCTTGCGCCTGAGTTTGACGTCCGAGGTAATGCGCTGAATGTATTCGTTGCTGATAATCCGGGTCGCGTATTCCCCGCTGCCGCGGGTGAAATCTTCATTAATGATGCGTTCCCGCAGAGACTGGATGGCATCCCCGGACAGGGTTTCCCCGCCCAATACCATTTTTATGCCGTTATAATCCGGCGGATTATGGCTGCCCGTTAGCATCACGCCGGTGCCTTCCGTTAATTCCACCGCCGCATAATACAGCACCGGCGTCGGCACCATACCGATATCCAGCACATCCATACCTGCCGCCTGCAAGCCCTTGACCAGCGCCCCGCCCAGTTCCGGTCCGGACAGGCGTCCGTCACGGGCAAAGGCAATCTTGCCCAGGCCACGACCAATCGCCTCGCTGCCCAGCGCCTGGCCAATCAGCATCATATACTGCGCGGTCAGAGTCTTGCCGACCACGCCGCGAATATCATAGGCCTTGAAAATAGAGGCCGGCGGCAACCCCGGCTTCTCCGGCTCAGGCTGAACGCTACTTTGCAGGCGACTGTCTGAAATTTCGCCTGAGGTCGGCTGCTGCATCTGCCGGCTCATGCTCTGTTTGAATTCAGTATCATCCTCCAGTTCCTGGACTTCCATCACCCCCGTATCCATGAACACCCTGTCCATGCTGCCGGACATGCTGATGTCGCTGATACTGATGGCATCAGGGTCATCATCCCGTTCCCTGTCCAGCGACTTCTCCTGCTTCAGATTGTCGAAACGCCCGGCAGCGGTCTTGAACTCCGGCATCCTGAGAATGTATTCGTGGCGCTTGATGCCACGCAGGAAATTGGCTTCCTGTTGCATGAGGCTATCGATGTCATTCCGGATAGCCCGACTCAGAGCGCTTTTCAAGAGGAAGATAAGCATCGCACTCAGCAGCATCGCGACCAGCACGATGACCAGCAGGTTCATATTAAACAATGCCGGCACCGCCAGTGGCGTCCACACAGTCATGCGCCAGCGTGTGCCCTCTACATTAGACGCCGCCATCTGGCCGCCTGTTTTTGCCCTTATATCCCCGGCCTGCCCAATCACCAGCGCCGGCTTGCCTTCCACCGGCTGGGTCAACTCCAGATATCCTTTGACACCTTCTTCCTGCAGCCACTTGCTGATCAGCGAAACATCCAGCGCCAGCTGGATATGCCCCACCACCTTGTCGCCTGTCAGCGACAGCACCGGTTGCATAATATCGATGTGCTGCTGAGGCGTGCCGAACATATGAATTTCCACCGGCGGACTGAGGTGGGTTTTTTCCGCCAGACGCTGCATATCCAGACAGGCAAAGCCCAGGTGCGGCTGCTGGCTCCTGTCCACACTGAATACCCCGGTCGGCAACATGCGCAGGCGCAGAGCACCGGGAAACTGTTTTTTCAGCTGCTCGGCCTTGGCCTGCCTGGCCGTATCATCAGCCGAGAGAATCAGGCTGCGCACCTGCGGATCAGCAGCAATGCCGCGTAGCGACTGGGCATAATAGGCTACCTTAAAAGCCAGCTTATGCGCTGTTCGTTCAGCGATGGCATTGACCACCTCGCTCTGCTGCAGGCGCAATTCCGTGAGGCCGGGGTACTGGCTGAAAAAACTTGCAACCAGGAGAATCAGGCTGAAAAACACAAACGCCAGCAGGCTGGCCATGTTCAGGCTGAGCGCGCGCTGTGCGCCGCTTTTTTTGCTCTTACGTGTTCGACGTTTCCGTGCTTTCGCCACTTTAGACTTACTCCCTAATCAAACAAATTGAAGGTGACTATTAACCATAACCCTTAAAATATCCCGGGAAATAACCTGGAGCCACAGAGGTTTTTTTTAGTTCCCCATAGCTTACTGCGACCCGTTTATGAATCAACAAATATTAATCTTTGCGCCTTTGCGACCTCTGCGTTAATAAACATGTCATCAAAAAAGAGGCCCAGGCACTTCCTTCGCTCGCCCAACAGAGCCTCATTCGCTATTCTGTTGGGCTTCATTTTATTCAGCCCAACCTACTGTTTCGCTGCAAGCAGCGGGGAACTAAACCCTCAGAGATTAATAGTTACACAGCTATTCAGCCCCGCCCGGTGTGACCAAAACCACCTGCCGCACGCGCGCTGCTATTGAAGTCTTCAACAATCTCGAACTCGGCCTGCACTACGGGAACAAAAACCAGCTGTGCTATACGCTCACCCACTTCGATAGTAAAAGATGCGCTGCCGCGATTCCAGCAGGAAACAAACAGCTGCCCCTGATAGTCTGAATCGATCAGTCCGACCAGGTTGCCGAGCACGATCCCATGTTTGTGCCCCAGCCCGGAGCGCGGCAGGATCACCGCCGCCAGCCCGGGATCGCCAATATGAATGGCCATGCCGGTTGGAATCAGAAAAGTGTCCCCTGGCTCAATACACGTCGGCGCATCCAGGCAGGCGCGCAAATCCAGCCCGGCCGATCCTTCGGTCGCATATTCCGGCATGGGAATCTCCTGCCCCAGTCGCGCATCCAGGATTTTAAGTTCAATTTGATTCATGTGTTATCCCCAGAAAAATATATCGGCAAGCCGAATAAAAAATAAACCCGAGCACTGGCAGGGTCGAAGTCAAATTTAGGAAGCTCTGGTTAATTACAACCTTGTCATTCCGGCGCGCCCGAACAAAGTGACAAAGTGCCCTTGGGGTGAATGCCGGAATCCAGTAAGTCACTAATACGTACACACATGGATTCCGGATCTCCGCTTCGCTACGTCCGGAATGACGAATTAATCAGAGCTTCCTTAGCTCCGGCTACGGAAAGTTATCGCTTAATATTAATTACTTTATTATGCTCGCTATCCGGCCGTTCATGCAGCACATAACGCTGTGCTATGACGCTAACAAGCTGGCGCGCCAGTTTGTCTTTCCCTGCCTGTTCCAGTTCAAGCTCGCCACCACGCCAGAACAGATGCAGGGCATTGTCATCACTGCCAAAGGCGCCACCGGTGGCTTTCGCTGCCGGGCCGACCCAGTTAGCCGCCACCATATCAATGCCTTTTTTGTGCAGCTTCTGCTGCGCATAGTCCGCCAGGTGTTGTGTCTCGGCGGCAAACCCCACACAGAACAGGCGCTGGAATTGCTGTTTAACGGCTGCAAGAATATCGGGATTCGGCAACAGCTCCAGCATCAGCCGGCTGTCATCTTTTTTCAGTTTTTCATCCAGCGCCAACGCCGGCCGGTAATCGGCCACCGCCGCCGTGGAAATAAAAATATCGGCCTCTTTTGCCTGCTCCAGAATCACATCACGCATTTCCATGGCGCTGATAACATCGCTGCGCTCTACCCGATCCGGTGTTGGCAGCGTGACTGGCCCGGCCACCAGTATCACCCGCGCCCCGGCCTCCCGCGCCGCCGCCGCAATACTAAAACCCATTTTACCGGAGCTGTGGTTACTCAGATAACGCACCGGATCGATCGCTTCACGGGTCGGCCCGGCGCTGACCAGAACGGTCCTGCCGCTGAGACTGCCGGGAGCAAACAGTTGCGCCAGTTGCGAAATCATGGCCTCTGGCGCGAGCAGACGCCCGGCGCCCACTTCACCGCAGGCCTGCTCGCCTTCATCCGGCCCCAGCAGGAGCACACCACGGCTGCCCAGCAGACGCACGTTTTCCTGTGTCGCCGCGCTCGCCCACATCTGCGCATTCATGGCGGGCGCGACCGCCAGTGGCACCTTGCCGCCCGCCAGACACACGGCAGCAAGCAGATCATCCGCACGTCCCTGAGTCAGGCGGGCGAGAAAATCTGCGCTGGCCGGCGCTACCAGAATCACATCCGCCCAGCGGGCAAGCTCAATGTGTCCCATCCCGGCTTCCGCCTCGGTGTCCAGCAAATGCAGGTGCACCGGTTTCCCCGATAGCGCCTGAAAAGTCATGGGCGTTACGAACTCGGTCGCGCCACGGCTCATCACCACCCGCACCTCCGCCCCGGCATCACGCAGACGGCGCACCAGGTCGGCCGCCTTGTAGGCGGCGATGCTGCCGGTCACACCCAGCAGGACGCGTTTGTTAGTAAGGACTTGCATAAGCGCCAGTTTAGCAGAATCCGACCTGCAAATGATAAGGTCGGGTAATAAACAGTTTGCCCCTGAAAGAAAAATCGCTATCCTGTCAGAGGTTACTCATGACAGGGAGGTCATACACATGCCGATTACCGACTGGCCAATACAGGAACGACCGCGCGAAAAACTGCTACATCAGGGTGCAGCAGCGCTCTCCGACGCCGAACTACTGGCTATTTTCCTGCGCACCGGCATTCCCGGCAAAACTGCGGTGGATATGGCGCGGGATTTGTTGCAGGAATTTTGTGGCCTGCGCGGCCTGCTCACCGCCCGTCAGGATCAGTTCTGCCGCCAGCCCGGTCTCGGACCGGCCAAGTACGCCCAGCTTCAGGCAGTGCTGGAAATGGGCAAACGCCATCTGCACGCCACCCTGGTGCGTGACGAGGCGCTCACTGATCCGGCGGCGACCCGTGATTACCTCAGCGCCCACCTGCGCGACCATGCCTTCGAAGTCTTCGCCTGCCTGTTTCTGGACAATCGTCACCGGGTAATTCATTTCGAAGAGCTGTTTCGCGGCACCATCAACGGCGCCTCGGTCCACCCGCGCGAGGTGGTGCGCCAGACGCTGGAGCACAATGCGGCGGCGGTGATTTTCGCCCACAACCACCCCTCCGGCATCGCCGAACCCAGCGAGGCGGATCGCCAGCTGACCCGCCGCCTGCAGGCGGCGCTGGAGCTGATCGACGTGCGGGTACTGGACCATATCGTTATCGGCGATGGAGAATCAGTGGCTTTTTCCGAGCGGGGCTGGATCTAAACGAAGCGAACCCGGCTCAAATACGGATTTTGGGGCGGGATAACACTTGTGTCCTGCCCGCCATTTCCGTAGAATGCGCGGTCTTTGACGCTGGACCCGGCCCTGAATGCCGGATCGAATATAAAACTTTCTGGAGAATGAGTCATGTCACGAGTTTGTCAAGTTACCGGCAAGCGCCCAATGAGCGGAAACAATGTTTCCCACGCGCACAATAAAACCCGTCGCCGTTTTCTGCCGAATCTGCACAACCATCGTTTCTGGGTTGAGTCCGAGCAGCGTTTCGTGCGCCTGCGCCTGAGCTCCAAGGGCATGCGCATCATCGACAAGAAAGGCATCGAAACCGTCCTCGCCGAAATGCGTCGTCGCGGCGAAAAGGTTTAAGGAGAAAGATCATGGCATCAGATAAAATCAAACTGGTTTCAAGCGCCAAAACCGGCCATTACTACACCACTACCAAGAACAAGCGCAACATGCCTGAAAAAATGGAGATCAAAAAATACGATCCCGTAGTTCGCAAGCATGTGATGTACAAGGAAGCCAAAATCAAATAACCCGGCGTCTCGGCTTATTCCCTGAAAAACCCGCCCCTGTGGCGGGTTTTTTGTTGCCCGGTAAACATGCCTGTTTTTTCCACTTACTGCAGCATGATAATTCATCGCAGAGAACGCGGAGGCGTGACCGGAGTGAGACGTAGGAAATACCGAATGAAGCTCGCGAAGCGAGATTCTCACGGTGCAGAGGCGCAGAGATTAATATTTGGGAAGCTCTGATTAATTCGTCATTCCGGTCACGCCTCCGCGTTCTCTGCGTTAATAATATCTCTTTCCAGAAAATGCACTTTTTACCTCAAGCTGTCTTCCTGCTCAGCATCAGGTTGCCCAGCTCATCCACCTCGCACGCCCAGCCCGGCGCTACATAGGTGGTCGAAACCGTTTCGGTGATCAGTAACGGCCCCGTCAGCCGCTGCCCGGCGGCCAGCGACGGCCGCGCGTACACGGGCACCGGCGAATCCAGTCCCAGCATTTCGATCTGCGCCTGCGCCTCACCCGGCTGAGGCACAGTTGGCGCGTCGAGTTTCAGCTCGACCGCCGGACTTTGTAAGGCTACGCGGATATTCACCAGCTCGATCGCCAAATCCAGCCGATGGCCGTAGCGGCGTTCATGCTGCTGATGAAAGGCCTGAGCGGTGGCAGCCAGATCCTGCCAGGAAATATTGAGGGTGTAGGACTGGCCCCGGTAACGCAGATCCAGGCTGCGCTGAACTTCAATAGATTCGACCTGCACGCCTTCTTCAATCAGGGCGGCCTGTCCCTGTTGTGCTAATTGCTCGAATTCCGCCAATAGTTCCTGCTCATCTATTTCGGCCAGCAGGCCGATGCGGGTCTGCGACAGACGCCGTTCGCGCGGCGCGACCAGCATCCCCAGCGCCGAGAGCACACCGGCATGCACCGGCACCAGCGCCCGTTGCATGCCCAGCGCTTCGGCCAGGGCGCAGACATGTAAACCACCCGCGCCGCCGAAAGACACCAGCGTCAGGCCGCGAGGATCGATACCCCGCTGCACTGACATCACCCGCAGCGCCTGGGCCATATGCTCATCGGCCAGACGAATAATTCCCGCCGCCAGCTGTTCGACACTCATACCCAGTGGTTCAGCCAGTCGCGCACAGGCATCCACCGCAGCCTGACGATCAAGACGCATGCCGCCGCCGAGAAAGGCATCGGCGCGCAGGCGACCCAGCACCAGATTGGCATCGGTAACCGTCGCCCGCTGCCCGCCCTGTCCATAACAGGCCGGTCCCGGCATCGCCCCGGCCGATTCAGGTCCTACCTGCAACAGCCCTCCGGCATCCAGACTCGCCACCGAACCACCGCCGGCGCCGATGGTGTGCATATCCACCATCGGCACCGCGACCGGCCAGTCGGCAATCCGGCCTTCGATGGTCAATTGCAGATCGCCATCTATCATCGCGACATCGGTCGACGTGCCACCCATGTCAAAGGTCAGCAGGCCTTCACAACCGGCCGCCTCACCGATGAAGTGCGCCCCCGCCAGTCCCCCGGCCGGGCCGGACAGCAGCATATGCACCGCCTGTTTGCCTGCCTGTTCAGCGGCAATGGTGCCGCCTGAACTCTGCATCACAGAAATCTGCGCATGGCTTGCGCCTTCGCCCAGGCGACTGAGATAACCTTCCACTAATGGGCCGACAGTGGCATTGAGCCAGGTGGTCATGCCCCGTTCGTATTCACGAAACTCCGGCAGAACAGCGGAAGAGCGGGAAATAAACAGGCTCTTCGGCAGCGCCGCCTCAATTGCTTTTTCAAAGCGATCATCCAGATAGGAGAACAGCAGGTTGATCGCCACCGCAGCCGGCTTAAGCTGCACCACCTGCTGCACCAGCAGATCCAGATCATCCTTGCTCAACTCCTCCACCACGCTGCCGTCAGCCGCCAGTCGACCCCCCGTTTCAAGACAGTGCGAGGCTGGCACAGGCGGCCTGGCTGAAGACGGTTGCAGGGCATACAGTTGCCGACGCGTCTGCCGTGCAATACTGAGCATATCGCCCAGACCACGATTGGTGATAAATACGGTGCTTACACCCTTGCCTTCCAATACGGCATTGGTGGCGACGGTCGAACCATGTACGATATAGAAGTCTGCATCAGGCGCCGACGAATCCAGTTGCAGATCCGCCAGCCCCTGCAAAATAGCCTGCTCCGGCGCATCTGGTGTAGAAAGAACTTTGTGGGTTTTTAATTGTCCATCGCGGTAGAAAACAAAGTCGGTGAAGGTGCCGCCGGTATCAACGCCGAGAAGAAGTCGCATAATTTTGTTTTTAATAATTATCTGAACGAACAGAGACGAGGGTACTTGCCTGGAAAATTAGAGCCCCTATAATTCGCCTCATACTAACATAAGCTTCTGTGACGTATTATTAAGTATGAGGACAATTGCAGGTGCGCCTTCAGGCGCATAATTCGAAATAAAATTTAAGGGAACTCTGATTAATTCGTCATTCCGGACGTAGCGAAGCGGAGATCCGGAATCCATGTGTTACGCATCAATGACTTACTGGATTCCGGCATTCACCCCAAGGGCACTTTGTCACTTTGTTCGGGCGCGCCGGAATGACAAGGTTGTAATTAATCAGAGTTTCCTTAACTATATACTGTTCGCCTGAAGGCGAACCAACAGGGAACTATGTCATCCGATTTACTGATTAGTGTTACCAACCTCGATCGTCACTACGGCGCACTGCAAGCTGTACATGATGTCAGTTTTGAACTCCGGCGCGGAGAGGTCCTGGGTTTCCTCGGCCCCAACGGCGCAGGCAAATCCACCACCATGCAGATCATCACCGGCAACCTGGCGCCCAGCAGGGGACAGGTGCGCATCTGCGGCATCGATCTGCTGGATGCGCCCCGACAGGCCAAGGCGCACATCGGCTACCTGCCGGAAAAGCCGCCCCTGTACCGCGAACTGAGCGTAGATGAATATCTCATTTTCTGTACCCGGCTTAACCGGATTCCAAAAGCCCAACGTCAGGCTGCCCTTGAACGCGCCAAACAGCGTTGCGGTCTGGAGCAGGTGGGACCACGCTTAATCAACAATTTATCCAAAGGCTATCAGCAACGGGTCGGCATCGCCCAGGCCATTATTCACAGCCCCGACATCGTGGTGCTGGATGAGCCCACCGTTGGACTGGACCCCATTCAAATCCGTGAAATTCGCCGCCTCATTCGCGAGCTGGCCGAAGAACATGCAGTGATCCTCTCCACTCATATCCTGCCCGAAGTACAAATGACCTGCAGCCGGGTGCAGATTATCAATCAGGGGCAACTGGTATTCAGCGATGACATCGATAATCTCAACCGCCGCATGCGCGCCCGCAGCCTGATCCTCGGCCTGCAGCAGGCGCCGGCAACTATTGTTGGCGAACTGGAAAGCATTGAGGGCGTCGAATCAGTGGCGGCGCTGGAAAATAATCGCTGGCGTATCCGCCATGCCGAAAATCAAAGCCCGGCAAGTCGCATTGCCGAAAAAGCGGTGAAAAACAACTGGGAACTGACCGAGTTAAGCCCGGAAACTCGCAGCCTGGAACAGATCTTCCTCGATATTACCAGCAGCGAACAGGCGCCGTCTGAAACAATTGACAGCAATCTGGAAGGAGGACAGGCCGCATGATGATTTTCACCCTTGCCGCGCGCGAACTGCGCAGCCTGTTTCTCTCGCCACTGGCCTGGTCCATTCTCGCCGTGGTGCAGTTCATTCTCGCCTGGTTGTTTCTGTCGCAGCTGAATGACTTTATTTTACTGCAGCCACAACTGAAAATGATCGACAACGCCCCCGGCGCCAGCGAACTGGTAATCGCTCCGATCTATGGCAGCGCCGCCTTTATCATGATGATGGTTACCCCCCTTCTGACCATGCGACTTGTCAGTGAAGAACGTCGCAGCGGCAGCATCGCCCTGCTCATGTCGGCGCCCATCTCGATGACCGAAATCATTCTTGGTAAATTCCTCGGCGTATTCAGCTTTTTACTCTTGATGACCATCATGCTGACGCTCATGCCCCTGTCGCTGTTCATCGCAGGCCCTGTTGATCCGGGCCTGCTCGCCGCCCTGTTCATGGCGCTGACCCTGTTGCTGGCATCCTTCACCGCGCTCGGCCTGTACATGTCCACCCTCACCCTGCAACCGACAGTGGCGGCTATCAGCACCTTCGGCGCCCTGTTGCTGCTGTGGATCCTCGACTGGGCCGGCGACAAGGTGGGCAATGAAAGCGCCACTGGCCTGCTGAGTTATCTATCCATCCTGCGCCATTTCGAAGCGCTGGGCAAAGGCATGTTCAACAGCAGCGATTTAATCTACTACCTGTTGTTCATCAGCCTGTTTCTGATTCTAAGCATCCGCCGTCTGGATGCTGATCGTCTGCAGCACTAACGGAGACGAGGCATGAAAATAAATAACAAAATTCGCACCCAGTTACGCCTTCAGAATATCTTCTTCCTGCTACTGTTACTGACTATTATCGGCCTGCTCGGCTGGCTCTCACAACGCTATAGCTATGAAGCCGACTGGACCGCCAACCAGCGCAACACCCTGTCCGAGGCCAGCGTTAAGCTGCTGCAACGAATGCCGGAACCTGTCCGCATTACCGCCTTTGCCCGCGAGAGCGAACTGCTGCCCACACGCCGCAAAATTCGTGAATTGATTGAACGCTATCAGCGCCACAAGCCCGACATCGAGCTGCGCTTCATCGACCCGAACACCGAACCGGATCGAGTGCGCAGTGAAGGCATCACGGTAGATGGTGAACTGATCGTCAAATATCGGGATCGCCGCGAACATATCCAGAACCTGAACGAGGAAACGCTCACCAATACCCTGCAACGCCTGTTACGCAGTGGCGAGCAGAAGATCGTCTTTATCAGCGGCCACGGCGAACGCAAGCCCAATGGTCAGGCCAACCATGACTACGGTCAGTTCATGAAACAGCTGGCCAGCAAGGGCATACAGGCTACCAGTCTAAGTCTGAATGATGCGCCGGAAATTCCAGCTGACACGTCAGTGGTCGTCATCGCCGGCCCCCAGGTCGATTACCTGCCCGGTGAAGTGAAGATCCTGCAGGATTACCTCGATCAGGGCGGCAACCTGTTCTGGCTGCATGATCCCGGTTCACGCTACGGCCTTGACAGTCTGGCCGAGTCACTGGGCATCAGTTTTGTTCCCGGCGTCATTGTCGATCCTACTACCCAGGTCCTGGGCATCGCCGATCCCTCCTTCGCACTGGTTACCGGCTATGGCGATCACCCGATCGTGCGCGACTTTACCTATATGACTATCTACCCTCGTGCAGGCGGGCTGGAACACTTCGAAAAAAATAACTGGACAGCAGAGGTCCTGCTGCAAACCGTTGCCCGCAGCTGGTCGGAAACCTCAAAACTGGAAGGCACGATCGCCTTTGATCAGGGCAGTGATACGCCCGGCCCGCTGACCATCGGCGTTGCCCTGACTCGATCAAACGCAGAGGTTGCCGAAAACAAAACCGAGGTAAAAGAAAGTAGTCAACGCGTCATTATCCTCGGTGACGGCGATTTTATTTCCAATGCCTATCTGGGCAATCAGGGCAATCAGGATCTCGGCTACAACCTGATCAACTGGCTGAGCCACGATGACAATTTTATCTCCATACCCTCCACCACAGCGCTTGATACCGAGTTGCTGCTGGAGGAACGCACCTGGTCACTACTGGGACTGGTGTTTTTAATTGTAATACCTGTAATGCTGCTGGTGGCCGGAATTGTAATCTGGCTGCGGCGGCGGAAACGGTGATAGCATTTTCAATGCCGTGTAGCGGTAGGTTGGGCTGAATAAAATGAAGCCCAACATTGTATGATATTCCAGCTAACCTGTTGGGCGACCGAAGGAAGTGCCTGTGGTGCTTCGCTCTCGCTCAACCCAACCTACATTTATTTTATTTATATAAAAATAACCCGTAACAAAAAATGACCTCACGAACCCTGCTCAATCTTGCGCTCCTGCTCATCGTCCTGATCCTGGTCGCGCTGGTCATGTTCGAGCCGGGTAAAACGCCTGAGCCGGAAGCTGTACCGCTGACTGATCTTAAAGACAGCGATGTCAGAAAAATCAAAATCGTTCGTAAAGACAGGGATACGATTGAGCTGGAAAAGAAATCCGGCCACTGGCGAATGCTCGCGCCTTACGCGCTACCCGCCAATGACTATAAGGTGGCCTCGGTGCTGAAACTGCTGGGAACTGAAAGCGCGGCCCGGTATAGCTTTGCCGATTTTGACCCGGCCCGCTTCGATCTGCTTACACCGGCGCTCAGTATTAGCTTTAATGATTCCCTGAATATTGACTTCGGCAATACCGAACCCCTGCATAAACAACGTTATGTGCGTATCGACAGTCAGCTGCATCTTATTCCTGACTACTATTATTATCAGCTCGTCGGCAACAGCACCGATTATCTCGATCATGCGCTTATCGCAAAAGACAAAAAAATTATTCGCCTTGAACTGCCCGATCTGACGCTGGCCCTGACAGACGGCAAATGGACGCTGAGCCCGGAAAATGAAGCCTACTCCGCCGATGCCTATACCGATTTGCTCAACGAGTGGCAACACGCCCATGCAGTTGAATTGCGAGCGCTGAAAAACGAAGACAAAAAAAACCCTCCGAACAAACAGGTCGCTAAACAGATTCGCATTTTCCTGCAGGACAGGAAGTCGCCGATAAGCTTTACCCTGCATCAGACTGAGGATGAATTCATCCTCCGCCGAGCAGATAAAAACATCGAATATGTCATGGCCACTGACAAGGCCGATGCGCTGCTGGGCCTGCAAAAAAGCGCGCCTGATGCCGAACCTGATTCTGAGTCAGCGCAGGAAAAATAAGCGATCAGCGCCATATGCCCGAGCTTCCTGAAGTTGAAACTACCCGCCGTGGCATCGAACCCTACCTGCTGGATCAGACCATTACAAAGGTTATTGTTCGTAACCGCAAGCTGCGCTGGCCGGTTCCATCACAACTTGCGAGCGAACTCCGTCAACAGACCGTTCGAACAATCAGGCGCCGGGGGAAATATCTTTTACTCGGCGTTGATAACGGCACCCTGATCCTTCATCTGGGCATGTCCGGCAGTCTGCGCATCCTGCCGGTCGATAGCGCCCCACAAAAATATGATCATGTTGAATTACAACTGGCCAGTGGTCAGTGCCTGCGCCTGCGTGATCCCCGCCGCTTCGGCGCCGTACTCTGGACTCGCCGAGACCCGCTCAAACACCGGTTACTGGCCGCACTCGGTCCGGAGCCTCTGTTGAGCGATTTCGATAACGACTACCTGTACGCCCGCAGCCGCGGGCGCAAACAGGCGATCAAGGCTTTTATTATGGACAGCAAAGTCGTGGTTGGCGTTGGCAACATTTACGCCAGCGAAGCCCTGTTCATGGCGGGCATTCACCCGCAACGCGCGGCCGGACGCATCTCAGAAAAGCGTTGTCAGCAGTTAACAACAGCCATCAAAAAGGTGCTCGCTGCCGCTATCCGTCAGGGCGGCACGACGCTGCGGGATTTTACTCATAGCGACGGTTCACCAGGCTATTTCAAACAGCGGCTGAAAGTGTATGGCCGGGCCGGACAGGCCTGCCCAAACTGTGAGCGACCGATCCGACAGCAGACTATTGGCCAGCGCGCCAGCTATTACTGCCCCCAGTGCCAGAAATAACCCGCCACCCCTCTACTCTTTCGGGCTGAACTGATATATTAGAAGCGCGTATTTTACGGAATAATATTCAGTGTTTTGATTCAGGTTCAGGGGAAAGATGACCGATAAGACCTATAATTAAGCACAGGGAAACGTCAGGACACAAATCGTGAAACTCACATTCAAACTCATGCTGCTGGCGCTGGTTCTGGTTGGCGCCAGTCCTTTTTTACTCCACACGCCCAACGGCAAGCCGGTTCTCTCCTGGGATAAGCTACCCCTGCCGGATTTGTCCAGCCTGTTCGGTCGCGCCGGCACCGCCCGCGTCTCGAAAACCATCAACGAGATCAAGTCTACTGCTGACGAAGCCTTACCGATTGAGCTTGATGATAACAGCACGGCCGTACACAAGTGGATCGATGAACACGGTGTCTGGCATTTTTCTGACAAGAAGAATCCCGATGGTCATGATGAGGTCGTTCGCATCAACACCAACACCAATGTGGTCCAGGCTACCCCGGTGGCGGAAGATATAGCCGATGAAAGCGAAAGCAATACGGGTGCGGACAAGAAAGAAGATAAAAATGATGACGGGCCGACGATTCCCTTCCCGACTACAATACCCATGAAAGACATTCCCAAGCTTATCAACGATACCAAAGCCTTAAAGAAAACTATGGATGAGCGTTACATGGAACAGCAGAAACTGCTGGACTCACTGCAATCAACAAAGTGAACAAAGTCTGCCGAGGATTGCTGCAGGATATTAAGTTGCATGATGGGTTTCGCTTCGCTCTACCCATCCTACCGTTTTCTACCCTTCGGGTGCGCCATGAGGCGCACCTACAATGCTACGGGGAAATTAAACCCAAAGAGCTTCAAAGCTAATCTGCAAGTGACTCCGCGCCCAGAATACGCAGGCGGCGGCTGAACCCGGAGTGCAACTGGCTACTTTCATCAGACATGATCTCCAGGGTATGGCTGGATACAGCATGCCCGACTTCAGCCTCTGGAAATGTCATAAACTCATGTTCACTGCAGACAAAACGAAACATGTTGTGTCCCAGATACAACATGTCATTATTTTTCAGGCGCAGGCAGGATACTTTTTCCTTGTTGACGTAGGTCTTGTTGGTGCTGCCCAGATCATGGATAAAATACTCGCAGGCGCAAGACGACGGCCCCTCGATCTGTTTGGCCTCGATCAGCGCGTGTTCCTTACTAACATAGGCATCCACCACACAGATATCATTATGCATCGCGCTGCGGCCGATGCGCATTACCGGCTTGTCAATGGTAAAGCGGATACCCGGAATACCGTTGGCATACTGAATTAATTCTGCCATCTTGATTTCCTCACCTGAAATCTGATTATTTTTAAAGGCTTTTCCCCACAGGGTGGTACAGATTACTGCAAGCTCTGAAACGGTAAAGTGAATCGGGTCACATTTTTATCGACCTCATTGCCATCCACATATCCCGGCTGTTTTTTTTCACCCCGCTGTCAACCCCACGCGCCTTTCTGCGTTTATAGAAATAAATCATTCGCAACCAGGTTCACTATCCGCAGGCTAAATCCAGCACAGTGAATCCGGTCTTTATTTCCACCTCAAACCAGGGGAGCCGCATCATGGCCACACGTATATATTCAAACCAGACAGGGGCCGGTCTTGCCGGCATTCTGCGCTACCTGTTTCTCAGCCTTTTCATGCTCGCAGGACTCAGCGCCTGCGGCGGCGGGAGCGCCGGAGACAGCGCCGACAGTAGCAGCAGCGGCACGCTTAATATCAGTCTCACCGATGCCGAGGGCGACTTCATCACCTACACCGTTGATGTCGTAAGCCTGAGCCTGACCAAAGCCAACGGCACAATCGTGGAAACCCTGCCGGTCAACACCCGCGTCGATTTCGCCCGCTATACCGACATGACCGAATTTCTTACCGTCGCAACCGTACCCAGCGGCGTCTATGTCCGCGGCGTCATCACCCTGGATTACAGCAATGCCGACATCCAGGTGGAAAACGCCAGCGGCAATGCGGTTAAGGTGGATACCATTGTCGACGCCAGTGGTGCGCCCATCACCACGCTGGATGCCTCGGTGCGACTGGAAGACCGCAACCGATTGCTGATCGCGCCCGGCATTCCCATGCACCTGTCACTGGACTTCGATCTAAAGGCTTCCAACAAGGTGAGTTTTGATGACGCCGGCAAGGCTGGTATCGAAGTCGCGCCGATTCTGATCGCCGAGGTGGATGTGGAGACCGACAAGGTTCAGCGCCTGCGCGGCCCGCTGCAGAATGTGAACCTGGAAGCGGACACCTTCCATGTCAATATCCGCCCCTTCTACCACCGTTTGCGCCAGGGAGAACGTCACTTCGGCGCCCTGCGCGTGAAAAGCTCCGATGACACCCTGTACGAGATTGACGGTCTCTCCTACCAGGGCCATGACGGCCTGCGCGTGCTCTCCGAACAGACCCGTTTCACTGCCATCATCGTGCGCGGCGCGTTAAAATTCAGGCCCCTGCGTTTTGAAGCGAATGAAGTCTATGCCGGCAGCAGCGTCCCCGGCGGGGATATGGATGTGGTCACCGGCAGTGTCATGGCCCGCAACGGCGATACCCTCACCCTGCGCGGCGTAACCCTGATGCGCAGCAACGGCAGCGTAGTCTTCAATGACAGCGTTAGCGTGGAACTGGCCGCCAGCACCACGGTGAAAAAACAGTTGTCGATGGACAGCTTCGACATCAACGCCATTTCCGTCGGCCAGCGCCTGACCGTCTTCGGCGCCATTACCGACGACAGCATCAGCAACCTGATCATCGACGCTGCCAACGGCTATGCCCGCATGCTGATGAGTAATGTCAGGGGCGAGGTTATCAGTAATGATAATGCCTTCGATATGGCGCTCAGCAGCATCAATGGCCGCAACCCTGCGCTGTATAACTTCAGCGGCACAGGCGTTGACGCCGGCAACGATGCTGATCCGGCTAACTACGAAATTGCCACCTTAAACCTGGATGTCTCCGCCTTCGGTATGGGGTCGGCCGTCTCGGTGCGCGGCTTCCCCAGCGTCTTCGGCCGCGCGCCCAAAGACTTTGAGGCCAGCACCCTCATCAGCAGAAGCAGCAACTAGTTCCCTCCCCTGCTCGAATTTTCGGGCAACCCTTTCGCCCCCTGATACGAGTTATCAGGGGGCTTTTTTTGTCGCCTTTACCTGCGCCAGACCTTCGCCGCGCGGATCACTGGCAGCACTCACAGAGTGGCGGGCCTTGTTGAGTATCACGATCTGCATGTTGCCGTAAGTGTCACGAAGCTGCTTCAGCCTGTGGCCCATGCGCTGCAAACCGATCACCTGCCCCGCCGCCAGCGTCCGGGGTTCAAACTCCACCACATCGGGCAGATACTGGTGATGAAAACGCGGCTGGCTGACGACACGTTTCGCCGACTGACCTTCCGTCACCGCCAGAATACCCTGCAATACCATGCTGATGATCCGGCTGCCGCCGGGCGTGCCCAGAATCGCCAGCCTGTCCGGCCCTTCGACAAAAGTCGGACTCATACTGGAGAGCATGCGCTTGCCCGGCGCAATGGCGTTGGCCTTCGCCCCCACCAGCCCATAGGCATTGGGCGCCCCGGGCCTGGCGGAAAAGTCATCCATCTCGTCGTTGAGCAAGACACCGGTGCCGGCAACCATGAAGCCGGAGCCGAAGGGGTAGTTGATGCTCAGGGTCGCCGCCACGCGGTTGCCCTCGGCATCCAGAATAGAGAAATGCGTAGTGTGATGACCCTCCGGCGATGGGACCACCGGCTTCAGATCCCGGCTGGGCGTGGCGCGCGAGGGACTGATCGTCTCACGCAACGCCCGCGCATAGGCTTTATCCGTCAGGCGTTCAAGCGGCACATCGACGAAATCCGGATCCCCCAGAAACTCGGCCCGATCCCGGTAAGCCCTGCGCATGGCCTCAATCAGCAAATGCTTACGCGCAACACCGGATAATGAACGCAGGCCATCATTTTCCAGCATATTGAGCATTTCGATAATCGCGATGCCACCCGAAGAAGGCGGTGCGGCTGAGGTAATGCGGTAATCATACCAGCTGCCCGTTACCGGCCTGCGCTCCTGTATCTTATAAGCAGCCAGATCTTCCGCACTCCAGATTCCGCCGGCTTTGACGGTTTCCGCCACCAGTTTTTTTGCCACCTCGCCCTGGTAGAAGCCCGCCGTGCCGTGGCTCGCTATCGCTTCCAGAGTACGCGCCAGATCCGGCTGTTTAATGATATAACCCTCGCGCGGCACCTCATCCCGGTACAGAAAAACGGCCGCGGCCGCTTTCGAGGCGCGCAGGGCTTTGAGGCGAAATGTCGCCATGCGTTTGTAATGCTGGCTCACGGCGAAGCCTTTGCGAGCCGCACGAATAGCCGGCGCCAGAGAAGTACTCAGGGGCAGACGCCCGTATTTTTTCGCAATATGCACCAGCGCTGCCGGTTCCCCGGGAATGCCCGCCGCCAGCGCACCGTCCATCGACAGCCCCGGGATCACCTTGCCCGTTTCATCCAGATACATTTTTTCATGGGCTTTTAAGGGCGCAGTTTCCCGACCATCGATCATCACCGCCTCGGTTTTATCCGCCTGCTGCAACAGCCAGAAACCGCCGCCGCCAAGGCCGGAGCTATAGGGTTCCACCACTGCCAGGGTCGCGCTCACCGCCACCGCCGCATCAAAGGCATTGCCGCCGGCTTCAAGGATCTCGAAACCCGCCTCGGTCGCCAGCGGGTGCGCACTGGCGATACCGGCTTCGTGTCGCGGAGCAGCGTGTACGGGCGCAACCGCCAGCACCAGCATGATAAAAACAGTTGTCGTAAGGCGCATCATCCTGTCAATCTCCTGTTGTCTGAAACAAAACATTCCCTGAGTATAAGATAGTGAATTTCCTAAGAAAGCTCTGATTAATTCCGTTCGCCCTGAGCTTGTCGAAGGGTGTTGTTTTTAACATACTGATTTTATTGGATTCGGTGTTCATGGTTCGACAAGGCTCTCCTGAGCGAAGCCGAAGCCTGCCGTGAGTTTCATCGAACGAGGCTCACCACGAACGGTGGAATTAATCAGAGCTTCCCTAAAATAATTTCCGAATTGAATAATTAAGATTGTTATTATTCAAACTGGTTCCCAGTTTTGGCTGTGCTTTCAGATTCGTTCTCAGATCTGTGCTGGATGCATTGAAAGTCAGAAAAATGCCGATGGCATTATCATAAATCGGCATGCTTATCTGGAAAGCCGCACGATAGACCCTGCTCCTGCTTTCAGAAAACAGGGCGCAGGATTTCAGCGTTTTGGCGCTGATAAAGTTCATTGCCAGCATGCCTCTGCTATTCAGGTTGCGTGTAATCAGCGACAGCCACTCATGATCAGCCGCGACGGCTCTGACCGGTTCACCGTCTTCCTCGGAAAACAGATCATCAATAATCAGATCAAACGCTGGGCCATCATAATCTTTTAACCACGATACCGCATCGGCCTCTATCAATTCCGCCTCTGAATGATCAACCCCAAAATATTTCCTCGCAACATATAAATGAACCGGGTTAAGCTCGACACCGATGATATGCTCCGGCGAGACAAATCGATTTAACTGACGAATCACCGATCCTCCGCCCACACCCAGCACCAAAACCCGCTTTACTTCCTCCACCGGTTTAAAAAAAGCGGGAATCATGAGCAAATCCCATATACCGCCGGTCACTACTCTCGCCGGGTTGTATTGCGTGTGAAACACGCCATTGGTATAAAGACGTCGGCTTCGTCCCGCGGCCCTGATTTCATATGTCGAGCCTGCATGTTTTTTTCGCCAGATAACGGCCATCTGCTGTTCCTGCTATGACCGGAACAAATCCGACCAGACAATAAAAAACCGGCATTATCCCATCAATGCCGGCGTTTATGCTACTTCTCTGTCACTTGATGCTAAACGGAGTTATTTTTCTGGCTCTTTGCTCTCGTCAAGATCGATTTCCTCGATATTGATCTCTATATCCTCAACTTCATCATCTTCAGCTTTCCTTGCCAGTGTCTGTTGCAGTTTAAACATCTCATTCTTCATCCGTTGCTCGCCATCTTTCTTTCCACCTTCATACATGGAGGTATATTCTGACATCATGGATTCCATCGTCTGCATGGCCGCATCGAGATCTTTTTTTAATTTTGCGTTTGCTTCACGTAGATTACTGTTTTCTTCCCGCATAAGAATGACTTTGGAATTTTTTTGCGTCTCATCTTGCTTTCCACCACCACTCTCTACATTATCAAAGATCTGATATGATTTAATCAGCTCGTTAAGGTAGCCGTCAAATTTTGATATTTTATCCCGATCTTTTTTTAGAAATATGTTCAACAAGTTACTATAAAGCGACTTCTCACAATCAATCATCGCTTCCATCCGGGCCTCAGCCTTTTCATCATCATACCCATATACATCTTTTAATAATGACAATAATTTCTCACGCTTTTCCGGCTCTGCATTTTTTATCTTTTGCACCAGCACCAGCGCCAGCGCTTTGTCCTTCATGCACCTTCTTCTGGACATGAATATTATAGCGCCGAGAATAAGAAACAGGATTAATCCGATCTCGCTTATCAACAGGAACAGGCTTGAGTAAAATTCATTCATAAGGCCACATCCCTGTCATCCTCGGCATCCTGAATTGCTTTTCGCTTCTTCCAGAACTGGAATGCCAGGACACCGATTATACCGATAACAAGATTAATCACCATGGTTACCCAACCCACAAGAAACCAGTTGGTATCTTCCTCTTCTTCCGCCTGTTCAGCGTCCCTGTCGCCTTTATTTTCTTCTTCATGCGCACTCTTTTCATCCCGGTGTTCATCGTTTTTCTCCTCACTCGAAGAGGATGCGCCATGCTCTCCCTTTTTAGCCTTTTCCAGGACCAGTTTTTTCTTTATTTCCGCCTCTACTTTTTCACCCGTATGCCGTTGTGCCTGAATCCGTACAGTGATAAATTTCCCTTCTTCTTTTCTGTCAATTTCACTCAGCCACAAACCACCCGGCTCCTGCTTGATTTCCAGAGAACCCCCTCCTTCCAGTTCGAGCGTTATCTGTAAACTTTCCGGCTTCAGTATTTCCACATGCGGAATAATAGAAAGATAGAAGTTTTCAGCACTTTCGTCTTCACTTAATTTAACGTCAACAATACTAAGGAAATTATCCAGCGCATATCGAAACTCCCGCTCAAAGGTCGCACCTTTTGCCCGTATCGTCAGAGATTGCTCACCACCCGCCAACTTGCCCGTAAGATCAACACTGTAACGACCGTCACTCCCGCTTTTATCTCCCGCTTCGCCTGTATCCTGCATTGAGTAGCTGACATTATCATTTGTGACTATTTCGAAATTAACCAGGCTTAAAAATGACCTGCGGGTTATTCGCTTACCTCGATCCAGTAATTCCGCCTCGACCAGCAGTTTATCCCCCGCAAGAACACTGGGCGGTAATTCACTGGTATCAAGCTTCAGGTTGGTCACGATCATGACCCGGTTATCCGGATCTTTCGATCCTTTCACAAGCCATTCACCGGCTGCCGGTTTCCTAATCGTGATCAGTTCATACGAGTTTTCCTGGTGCCAGTTAAATTTTTTCGGATGGCTACGGTTATCATACGACCTGCCCTGTGGTGAGACCAGCGCAACCGGATTAGTCCCCTTTCTAAATACCAGCACAGTCATATCCAGAACGCTGGTATCAACCTTAAAACGGTTACCTTTGATCGGCAGGCTGTCCGCCGGCGCGGTTCTTTCAAATAATTTTAAAAATGCGCGTTCGAGTGCGCTGGCGTCATCAACCTGAATATAACTGCCGCCGGTTGCTGCGCTTATCTGTTTGAGCAAGGCCTTGTCGACACCATCGGACAGGGCAATGGCATGCAGGCGCGCACCGGCTTTCTTCAGGCGCGGTAATATATTTTTAAGAATGCGTTTGCGTGAGGCCGCATTCTTTTTTGCATTACGGGATATGTCCACCATACCGTCGGTCAGCAGGATAAGATTGCGGCGTGTGTTTGTGTCCGGCTGCGTCCAGCCGAAGGAGGCGCGCTTCAGCGCCTCTTCGATGTTGGTGTAGAGTCCACGCGAATGGATCTTTTCCGACTCGGCCCGCGCCTGTTTTTTCCAGCGGCTATCCACCCGTCCATGTTTAACCTGCATGTTGACATACTGACCGAAGGTCCAGACCCCCGATTCCGAACCCTCCGGCAACAGCCCCACCAGAAGACGAAGCGCAGGCGCCCGCAGCCTGTGCGGATCATTCTGTTTCATGCTCCCGGAAACGTCGATCAGCACCCGCACGTCATTTTTTTTCGCCGCATGAGCCGGCGTCAGCAAACAGATGAGTCCCAACACAAGCAACATGCTACGCCAGCTTGCAGTCATGCGCCGACAGCCTGTTCTGGTAGACATGGGTCGTTTGACAACACTTTTTCCTCTCAAATAGTGCGATATTGGAAATCTCCCAAAAAGCAAATACTTATCGGGTTCTATTGATATCGGCTGTTAACTTGAAAGTATTAGCCGCAAACAGGTTATTATGGCGCTTCAGCAGGCAACCGCTTATGCGGCCCTGCCGATTCTGCTGCATTCATGTTATTCTGCTAGCCGATTATCCGCGTAATATTGATTAATTCCCCACTTACATTGCCATAAGCCAAAAAAAATAGCCCCCATGCAGTTCGAAATCCCGGAAAATGAGAAAGAACAGGCTCGTCATCCCCACGAGATATTTTTAATCAATCTAATTACCAACCATATCCTGATCTTTATCGCCCTGCTCGGCATGGCCGGGACCTATCCCCTGCTGATGCTGGTGACACCTGCGATTTCCCTCTGCACACTGCTCTACCTGCTCTACCGCGCCCGCCGTTCATTGACGCAGGACGCCTGGTTTGTGAGATGCCACTGGCAAATCAGCGCCCATCGCAGCCGCCTGTTCATAACCATGCTGGTTATCATGGGAGTAGCCGTTGGCGCCGTACTGCTGATCTCGGCTGGCGATCTAAAACCCCAGCATTATGCATTTGGCGCAATCGGCATACTGCCCACCATGCTTACCACGCTTGTGCTCATCGTCATGGAATCTGATGCCATGCATCAGGCTCGGTTGGGACAGCTCCCCGACAGCATTGTCCAGCAGTTTCCCAATCCGGACGCCATAAGAGTTGATGTAGAATGAAACAGGGGAGGATTTTTCTCAGCGTTCTTGCCGCCAGCCTGTTGCTACTGGCTATCGCTATTTACTTCCCATCCAGCGATAAAGAGAGTGTCGTCCAGCCCCAGAGCCTGCCCTGGCAGATTGAAACAACGACAGATGGCAGCATTCGTGTTTTTGGCCTGCTGCTGGGACAAAGTACGGTGGACGACGCGATTCAGCGCTTCAATGAAAATGCCGAAGTCAGCATGTTCATTTCGCCTGGCAACAAACGCGTCGTCGAAGTCTATTTTAACAACACCCGCCTTGCCGGTCTACGCGCAAAAATAGTCCTTTCTGTGGCCATCAGCGAAATGAACATCGAGGCTATCTATAACCGCGGCACCCGCATCAGTACGCTCGGTGATGGCAGCCGTAAGGTCACACTGCACCCGGATGATCTGCTGCGGGTGAAACAGTCCCCGGTTGCGGGGATCACCTACCTGCCAAAAACAAAACTGGATAGCGATTTACTGCTGGCGCGCTTTGGCGAACCCGCCCGGCGTATTCGTGAAACAAAAAACGAGACCCTGCACTGGCTGTATCCGTCACGGGGGCTGGATATCGCACGCGACAAAGATGGCCGAACCGTAATCCAGTATCTGCCGCCGAAAGCATTTGAAAAAATCATGAAGCCGCTGCTGGAGCAGGGAAAAGAAGCGTTTTAATTTCTAAGGGTTTAATTCCCCGCTGTTTGCAACGGGGTGGGGTGGTTTATTTAAAGCAGCGTCAAACAAGGCCCATATTCAGATCAAGGGCGCAGGGTCCGAACCTGCACGACACACTAATTTCGATACATCTAAATAGCTGTTCCAAATTCCTGTCCACTATACAAATTACGTTCGTGGTAAGCCCTTCGGCTTCGCTCAGGAGAGCCTTGTCGAACCATGACTCCAAACAATGTTTAATGCTGTGCACCCTGCGACAGGCTCAGGGCGAACGGTTTTACTGGACAGGAATTAGGAACACTTATTTAGCCCGCTAATACCGTATTATTTCCCCTTAGACGGCCCATTTCGTCCATGAAAAAAGCTTCCTAAGCGCGACTTTATTCCCCATCAGGACTGAAATATTATTTATTTCAGAGGGTTGAGCAGGTCCGGCCCCAGAATCACAGAATCAGCTACCAGAATCAGCTTAGGGGCATGCGGGCCATGCGGGGTCCTGCGGGCCATGCGGGGTCGGACCTGTGCGACGCACTAATTTTGATACAGTCTAATCTGATAATACCGTGTTATTTCCCCCTGGACCGCCCATTTTGCCCGAAAAAGGGCTTTCCAGGCGCAATTTTATTCCCTGCTATGGCTGAAATTGCGCAGGTCTGACCCCGGAATTGACAGAGAACCTGAATTTCCCCACTTAATTTTTTTCTAACAACTTATCTAAAATTTCCGACCAGTGTGTGTAAAACATGTAATGACCCTGGCCATCCTTAATAAACAATCTTGTGTTTTCAATATGCTCGGCAAAACGTGTACCGAGGACTAATGGCACATGATAGTCACTGGTTCCTTGCCAAATATCAACTGGAACACTTATCTCAGACAATTCAAAAGACCAAGCATGCATAAACTGTATAACGTCCCGTGATGGCGCCTTGCCTCCAAGCCTGAAAGCTTCTTTCAATGAAGCAAACAATCCTGTTTTAAACTCTTTGGAGTTTATAATATCCCTGTCAGCCTGATCCAGTTTCGTGCTCAGCTGCTTAATGAAAGAATCAGGATCACTTAAAACACCTTTTACCAGAACGCTGCTCAACAAGCCGTATGCTTTAGGAATATATTTAGCTAAACGAATATTCATTTTATACAGAGGGATAATTTTTTCATAATCTGAAAATGATTTTGGCTGCATACCATTGCTAATCGATGCAACACGTTTTAACCGCCCAGGAATTTCATGTGCGCAAGCTAACGCATACATGCCGCCCATGACATATCCGGTTAATGAAAATTTATCTATATTCAAATGATCTGCAAGCTGGATTAAATCTTTTGCCCAGGCAATATAACTGGTTTCCGGATCTGGATCTGAAGCGCCATAGCCGGGTCTATCCATAACAATCAACCGCACTTCTTTTTGCTCTGAAATTTTCGGGGCATTAAAGGCCAACTCTAATCTTGAGCCAAAAATACTATGGCAATGAAAGACCGGCTCTCCTTTTAAATCACCATACTCAGAATAAGCCAGATTTCTTCCGTCAACCAGTTGTAAAACCTTATAGTCCTGTTGACGTGTTTTTATTTTATTCAACAACCCGTTGCGTTTGTCTAACTGATTTTCCGGGATTGAATTAACAAAGTTACCCATACCGTTATAAACCAGACTTACCAATTCTGCCTGTCGGGAGGTTTGTGTTTTATTTAAAATTGACTTTACCTGTGAGCGAATCGTATGCAGTGAGACCGTCGCTTCTTCCGAGATTTCTTTGATACTTAAACCGCGAATCAGTTGCTGAGTAACTTCCTGCTCTTTATTAGTTAAACCATATAGCTCTGAAAATTCTTTTGGCAAGGTCACGGAGAGTAATTTTCTCTGTGAAATGAACACAGCAACGGATGCCTTCTGCTGTATGCCCTGTTGTCTAAGCGGAGCAATAAACAACATGATATTATTTTGTGTTTGTTCGTTGGTAATTGAAAGCGATTGTCCTCGCGTAATAGCAGGGTCATGTTTTGACATCATTTCAATCGCTTCTGACAACCGTTCATTGCTTTCGCCATCTGACTCAAGGGTATTTAATCTAACTCGCAAGCCACCTTCGGATGAAAGTATTTCATCCGCCAGTGTATTCATTTCAATAATCCGCGCCTTGGCATCAACCAATACCAGAGCAATCGGCATACGATCTAACAGTGACAATACAACATTATGCTGTTCATCCATATCCACTAATCGTTTGGCGATTTTTATAGCCCGTGCAAAATGCCTCATTAATAGATCATTAATTTGCACAATATCAACGACACTGTTTTCTGACTTTTCTTGCTCAATATTAGTGATGGATTTTAAGGTTTCAGATATTGAAACTGTAGATTCATTATCAATGCTGGTTATCTCAGGAATAACTGAAAGTAAACTTTTTTCTGAACTCACTATATTCGGTTGCTTGTCTGCCTGATCAACAAGCTCCGCTAAAGCATTCAATAGATCCGTCCACTTCGAAGGGTTAATTGCCGCCTCATAAATTAGCTCAATTAGTTGATGTGTTTTATCATTATTCATATAAATTTTTCTGAAATTTTATAGCGGCATATAGCACACAGTTATACACTACATTCTGCTCTTAATTTAATTTGGCATGCGTCCATGCGTCCATGCAGGCCATGCAGGTCCATGCAGGGTCGGACCTGTGCAACACACTAATTTTGATACAGCCTAACCTGATAATACCGTGTTATTTCCCCTTGGACTGCCCATTTCGCCCACAAAATGAAGCCTGCGAGTAAGTAAAGACTCTCGACATCTGCCTCCTCCTTAAAGCAGTCATTTCGTCCATGATAAGGACTTTCCAGGCGCCATTTTATTCCCTGTCAGGGCTGAAATATCGTGTATTTCACAGTACCGCGTAGGTTCGACCCCGGAATCGACCAGAATCCAGAAAAATGCCAGAATGCTAAAGGGAGACATGGCAGCCTCCTTTTCAATAAATTTATTCAAGAAAATCAAAACTGGCAGTTTTACAATGCAAGCATAATAGCGAAGAATAAAGCAGCGGCTTACCTAGTGCACTTGAGCGCAGGCGGCAGTTTGCGATGATCGACCCACGACAGGTTTGATCATAGAACTATTCGGTATTGAGATTCGTGCTGTGGTTCTGACAGGTTTAATGGGCCAGCGTGATAGCGTGGATTGTAATCCACAGAGAGCGTAACTGAATCATGACTCCCGTATTTGGCGATATATTTACTGAAATGGCGGTGCTGCTGCTGGTGGCAGCCGTCATCGGCGCCATCGGTATCCGGTTGCGGCAGCCGCTGATCGTCGCCTTCATCGCGGTCGGTATCCTGGTGGGGCCGTCGGTACTTGGCTGGGTATCGGCAAACGACCAGGTCGATCTGCTGGCCAAACTGGGTATTGCGCTGCTGCTGTTCGTGGTGGGGCTCAAGCTGGATCTGCACATCATCCGCACCATGGGTCCGGTAGCGCTGGCTACCGGGCTGGGGCAGGTCTTCTTTACCTCCGTCGTCGGCTACTTTATCTCCATCGCCCTGGGGATGACCTCGGTGACCGCCCTCTACGTGGCGGTGGCGCTGACCTTCTCCAGTACCATCATCATCGTCAAGCTGCTGTCCGACAAGCGGGAGGTGGACGCGCTGCACGGGCGTATCGCCATCGGTTTCCTGATCGTGCAGGACATTGTGGTGGTGATGGTGATGATTGGTCTGGCCGCGTTGGGCGATGCCGGCAATACCGCCAGCCTGGGCCGGGAGGCGATCGAGGTATTGGTCAAGGGTGGCCTGTTTATCACCGCCATTGGCCTGTTGATGCGCTATGTCTTGACGCCGCTGCTGCACCAGCTGGCCCGCTCACCGGAGCTGCTGGTGCTGTTCGCCATTGCCTGGGCGGTGGCTCTGGGCGCGGCCGGTGCTCATCTGGGTTTCAGCAAGGAGGTGGGCGCCTTTCTCGCTGGTGTGTCGCTGGCTTCCACGCCTTACCGCGAGGTCATCGGTGCGCGTCTGGTGAGTCTGCGGGATTTTCTGCTGCTGTTCTTCTTTATCGATCTGGGCGCCGGGCTGGAGCTGGCGGCACTCGGCACACAGGTAGTGCCGGCCATTGTCCTTTCGCTGTTCGTGCTTATCGGCAACCCGTTGATCGTCATGATCATCCTGGGCGTCATGGGCTACCGAAAGCGCACGGGGTTTCTGGCCGGTCTGACGGTGGCCCAGATCAGCGAATTCTCCCTGATCCTGGGGGCCCTGGGCCTGAGCCTTGGCCATATCGACACTGATACCATGGGCCTTATCACCCTGGTGGGGTTGATCACTATCAGCGCCTCCACCTATATGATTCTGTACTCCTACCCGCTCTACGAGCGACTCTCCCCCTGGCTGAATGTGTTCGAGTGCAAACGGGCGTACCGGGAAGAGGATCGGGGTACGCAGCAGAGCGGGGTTGATGTCATCCTGTTCGGTCTGGGGCGGTTCGGCTCCGGAATTGCACGGGAACTGCGACAACGGGGCCACCGTGTACTTGGCGTGGATTTCGATCCCGAACTGGTATACCGGCATGAAGGGCACGGTTATGCGGTGCGCTATGGCGATGCCGAAGATCCGGAGTTTCTCGTCACCCTGCCGTTCGAGCAGGTGCGCTGGGTCTTGAGTAGCGTGCGTGAGAAAGACATTAATCTCGCACTGCTGCATGGCCTGCGCGATTTTGGTTACAAAGGACGCGTGGCGGTAACGGCCCACACCACCTCCGATGCCGAGCAATTGAAGCAGGCCGGCGCTGACCAGGTGCTACTGCCTTATGCCGATGCAGCCACTGAGGCGGTTGATAACCTTTTTGGCGAGAGCAACAGGCAGCCACCCGGAGGACGAGGACGAAAGCAACACTGAAGTGTGTGATGTGACAATACAGATTCAGTTCCCTGGTGCAGCCGCTGAGGTAGCGGGTCACCAGGGTCTGTTGATCTTTCAGATGTTAGGCTGATTTTGAGAAAATTTTAGTCCTGACAAGGCATTTTTTACGTATCAATGCACTCCATTGATAGTAAAAAATAACGCAGGCAGGGCTAAAATTAGCCAAAATCAGACAATAGATGAAAGATCAACAGACCCTAGAATAGCAGCAGGTTTATTTATGGGGAATTTGGCTAATAATTGTATGTACATATGATCAAAAAGCGCGTTTAGATTTTACACCGCGCAAGTCAGTGTTTTTCCATTTGCGGAGCGGCTGTGAGCAGGCAAGCACTGCATCCCCGACTACCGAACCCACCGGGGTTGTTTGATCACATGTGGCGGTTGACGGGCAGCTTGAACTCGGAAGTCGGTGCGAATTGTTTGCAGCTGTATGTGCTCGACAAACAAAAAGAGTTCTTGCCAGAACTCGATAAGTTAGCGCAAAGAGTGACCGCGTTGTTCGGTATCTCTTTGCCTCCATCCAGAGGAGGTGAATGAAATGAAGAGATTCAATAATATTCTTTGCGTGGTGACGCCAGAAGCTGGAAGTCAGCCCGCGTTGGAACGCGCGGTCACGCTGGCTGAAAACAACCAGGCGAGTCTGACGGTTATCGAGGTGACCGAGCGCGTAACTGCCGGTATTGGAATGCCGGAAGGCGGTCCGATCTCTGCAGACCTGCAGGCGGCAATCGTTAGTGCGCATGAACAGGAACTGGACGCCCTGATTGAGCCTTACCGACAGCGGATCAACGTGCAAGCCAGGGTGCTGATCGGTACGCCGTTTCTGGAAATTATTCGAGAGGTACTGCGCAACGAGCGCGACCTGGTGATCAAAACCGCTGAAGCCTGTGATTGGCAGAACCGGTTATTCGGCAGTGACGATATGCACCTGTTACGCAAGTGTCCGTGCCCGGTTTGGCTCATCAAACCCCAGGCGCAAAAAGCCTACCGGCGGATCCTGGCGGCGGTCGATGTCGATGATTTTTGCCTGCCAGAAGAGTTAAACACAAGACATCTACTCAATCTCCAGATTCTTGAAATGGCGAGTTCACTGGCACTGTCTGAATTTGCCGAGCTGCACGTCGTACATGTGTGGGATACAATCGGCGAGAGCCTGATAAATATTGCCTTCAATGATACGCCGGAGGAAAAAATCGCCACCTACGTGGAACAGGTAAAGCGGCAGAACGCAGCTAATCTGGAAGCGCTCATGCGCGAGGTGACCGGTAATTTAGGTCAGGATGCGCTGGGTTATCTCAACCCCCAAACGCACCTGATAAAAGGCACACCACGCAAAGAGGTGCCCGCCTTTGCCAAAGAGATAAAGGCTGACCTTGTCGTCATGGGGACTGTCGCTCGCACCGGGATTCCCGGGTTCATTATGGGCAACACAGCGGAAACCATTCTCAACCAGCTTGATTGTTCAATACTCGCGGTAAAACCGCCGGGCTTCGTAACGCCGATTACCCAATCAAGTTGATATCATTAATCGCCTCGTTTGGCGCAAAATATCGGCTGACTCTCGGCATCTTGCCTCCTCCTTAAAGCAGTCATTTCGTCCATAAAAAAGGCTTTCCACGCGCAATTTCTTCCCTGTCAGGGCTGAAATAGCGTGTATTTCATAGGATTGCGTAGGTCCGACCCCAGAATAC
>Ga0316207_10000535_pt1 | contig 59036 bp, 45 predicted proteins | sample 6weekpyrite_MG_FD_204943 | JGI IMG/M metagenome (GOLD analysis project Ga0316207, IMG submission 204943) | Microbial mat bacterial communities from mineral coupon in-situ incubated in ocean water Damariscotta River, Maine, United States -... | ecosystem: Environmental > Aquatic > Marine >...
GTACCAGTTGCCCCCATATAAAATCCGTAAATCACCAGCGGATCACGCCAGTTTGCCGTTACATGGTTTTCAATGTCAGCAAGCGAAACAAGGCTGCCGCTTATTTCAAATCGGCGCTGATTGATAAAAGACTTGGGATCATCTTCATCAAAAAAAGGTCTCAGGCGGGTTACCGGATACTCTTCAGAAATTTCCGCCATGACGATTACATTATGAAGATTGAACCAGTAGGCAAGCTGCTCATTCCTCGACAGGGCCTTAAATGGTATTTGCGAGGGGATTAATAACAGTTCATCCCGCAGGGTCCTCAGAACCTTCAGCTCGCGTTCTTCAAACTCATGAAACATCAACCGGTTACCCTCTTGGCGAGTTTTCAGGATGTTGCCGATCTGGATCCGGGTTCCCGTTATCTTTGTAACACGCTGTTTAGGTGGCCTGTGGGTAGACGAACCCATATCAAGAACCGATCCTTTAAGAATACGGTCAAGGTCATCATATTCGATAAAATAGGTTGAGTTGGGATCATGGTCTGTGGGGAAGTCCGCCACAGCCTGCCCAAACGAAAACAAGATAATCGCTAAAAATAAGCTGCCTCTAGCAATCATGACATACCCCCATACGTTCGCATTATTCGGCGCTGAGGTTACATCAAAAACAGCGTTGGTTCAAATAGTTCAGCCTTACAAGCCCGCACATACGCTCTCCCTAAGCGTTTAGGGAGAGGCGTTAGGAAGGAAGCGGGTTCTATGTGAAAACGGCGTTTGCGCGCTCACGCACCATATCCAAATTGATCTTGCCGTCCTTGCCGCGCTTGGTAATCCAGCTGCCACCCACAGTGGCGACATTTTCAAGCGCGCGGTACTTGCCAGCTGTCGCCGCCGAAACACCGCCGGTGGGGCAAAAAGTGAGATCAGGCAAAACCGTGCCTACCGCTTTTATAAAATCAGGTCCGCCCGATATGGACGCCGGGAAAAACTTCAGTTCCGTGAAACCAAGCTCGCGCGCTGCCATGGCCTCTGAAAGCGTGGCGATGCCGGGCAAGAACGGCCAGTCCATGGCTTTCACGGCGTGCGCTAACTCTTCGGTTAATCCAGGGCTAACCCCAAATACCGCGCCAGCTTCTTTTGCCGCGCGCGCAAGCTCGGGTGTCAGCACCGTGCCAGCGCCCACAAGGGCATCATCTGGCAGCGCCGCTTTAACCGCTGCGATTGCATTGAGCGCTGTTGGGTGCCTCAGCGTAATTTCAAGGACCCTAACGCCCGCGCCGTATAGGATTTTGCAAACATCCACGGCCTCCTCTGCGCTTTCAAACCCCAAAACCGGGATCACCGGGCCAGCGTTCATAATATCAATTACAGAGGGCTTGGAGCTTGGGGTCATGTCGCGTTGTTCCTGACTAAATACAGTTTAAAATACAGTTGCGCCCTCAAAATATGCTCGCGCCTTCACCGGCCGGACCAACATTCGCGCGCATCATTTCAAAAAGATTACGCCCAAACGTGTTGCTTTTCCCTCGGCCTTTTGAGGCTTCTCTTGCGGCAAAATCGTCCGCATCTACCAGCACTTCAAGTGTGCCAGCACCAGCGTCCAAGCGCACCATATCACCGTTTTTCACACGCGCAATAGGGCCGTTTGATGCGGCCTCTGGCGTCACATGAATTGCAGCAGGAACCTTGCCCGAAGCCCCTGACATTCTGCCGTCTGTTACCAGCGCGACCTTAAAACCCTTATCCTGCAAAACGCCGAGGCTTGGGGTCAGTTTATGCAGCTCTGGCATGCCGTTAGCGCGCGGCCCCTGAAACCTGATCACGGCGACAAAGTCTTTTTCCAGGTCACCGGCCTTATAGGCCGTAAGCAGGTCGTCCTGATCTTCGAAAACCACGGCGGGGGCTTCGACAAAACGCTGGGCAGGTTTCACGGCGGAGGTTTTCATCACGCACTCACCAATATTGCCTTTAAGAAGCGCCAGCCCGCCTGTATTTTGAAACGGTTTGTCTGCGGTTCGGATAATCATATCATCACCGGAAGTGCCGCTGGTTTTTTGCCACGTGGCTGCACCTTCTGAAAGCACCGGCGCTTCCGCAAAGGCGGCCAAGCCGTGACCCATAATGGTTTCCACATCACCGTGCAGCAAGCCTGCGCCCAGCAGCTCGCGCACAACAAAGGGGACACCGCCTGCTTCATCAAAGGCGTTCACATCTGCTGTGCCGTTTGGGTACACCCGGCACAAAAGCGGGATGATTTCAGAGAGGTCAGCGAAATCCTGCCACGTGATTTTGATGCCCGCCGCAGCGGCGATTGCAACGATATGGAGCGTGTGGTTGGTTGACCCACCGGTAGCGAGCAAACCCACGGTGCCGTTCACGATACTTTCCGCTGTTACCATATCAGCGAGGCCCTTGCCGCCGTCCTGTGCTAGCGCAGTGATCCGCGACGCCGCGGCCTTGTCGAGCGCAGCGCGTAGTGGGTCACCGGGGTTCACAAAACTACTGCCCGGCAACTGAAGGCCCATCATCTCCAGCATCATCTGGTTCGAATTGGCTGTGCCGTAAAAGGTACAGGTGCCGGGACTGTGGTATGCCCGGCTTTCGCTTTCGAGCAGCTCAGCGCGGCCCACTTCCCCTGCGGCATACTGCTGGCGTACTTTTGCTTTCTCACTGTTTGATATGCCTGTGGGCATTGGCCCGGCTGGCAAAAACATGAAGGGCAAATGCCCAAACGACAGCGCACCAATAAGAAGCCCCGGCACGATTTTGTCACAAATTCCAAACAGCAGGCCGCCGTCAAAAACATTGTGCGACATGGCCACACCTGTAGCCATTGCGATCACATCGCGGCTGAATAATGAGAGCTCCATGCCCGACTGACCTTGCGTTACGCCGTCGCACATGGCTGGCACCCCGCCTGCCATCTGGCACACGGCACCGGCATCAATGATATGGGCTTTCACTTCATCAAGCTTGTGGTGGTAGGGCTGGTGGGCGGAAAGCATATCGTTATAGGCACTAACGATGCCGATGTTAGCCATGCCGTCCTGCATCAGCTTTTGCTTTTCCGCCTCTGAGCATGCCGCAAGCGCGTGCGCCAGATTGCCGCACGAAAGGCGTGGGCGCGCCCTGCCTGCACTGCGCATCTCTTCAATGCGCTGCATATATTCGGCGCGGCTGTCTTGAGAGCGCTTTTTAATGCGGTCAGTAACTTCCAAAAGCACAGGGTGTGTCATATTTTCGTCCTACGGCGGGCCTTCACGGTGCCCAGTATATATCAAACGCGGCAAGCTTTGCGAGCCGCGCAATCGGCAAGTCACTTTCGCCTTGAAGCGCCTCTTCAAGCACCTGTTTTTTTGCTTCGCCGGTGATCATCAGCGCCACATGAAGTGAGGCCATAATCGCCGCTGCGGTCAGGCTCATGCGCGCAGTTTCTTCGCCGGTTACATCACTTTTTTTTGCCTCAAGCGCTGCACATATTTTATCAGACGCCGGATCAAATGCTGCTTCCAAGCCTTCAGCGCCAGGGAACAGCGACGCCGTGTGGCCGTCAGGGCCCATGCCCAGAAGCACACTGTCAAACGGCTGTTTGAGCGCGCGGTAGCGGTCGTTCACGTCTGCTTCCGCCTCAAAGGGAGTTGCGTGTGGTGTTTTCATACCCACAAAGCGCGCTTTGGCAGCGTGACCTTTCGCGAGCGAGTTTTTCATAAAAGCTTCGTTCGAACGTGGGTGATCTGGTGCCACCCAGCGCTCATCAACAAGCGCAATTTGCACGCGGGACCAGTCGATGCCCACATGTGTCATAGCTTCAAAAAGCGGCGCGGGTGTCGAGCCACCAGAGACAGCCCAGCTGGCCTTGCCAGATTTCAGTATGCCGTTCAAAATCCGTTCACTTGTTGCCGCTTTGAGCGCTAGCACCATCTCTTCTGAGCGACCAAATTTATGCCACTTAACCATCAGTTTAATGCGGCTTTTTTTTGCTTGCCGCTCGTCTCATGGAACCACTCGCGCTTGTCGCGCTTCATCAGGTCATGCGCCTCATAAGGCCCCCATGTGCCAGACTGGTAAGGGATCGGCTTATTGCCGCTATCTACCCAGTGGCCAATAATGCGGTCTACCCACGCCCACGCATGTTCTACCTCGTCCCGGTGCACAAAGAGGCTTTGGTCACCGCGCACGGTATCGAGGATCAAGCGCAAATAAGGCCCAAGACGTGTGCCGTCGTCTGCCACCACATCAAGGTTCATTTCAACTTCCTTGAGCGCCTCGGATTTCGACCCGTGGTTTTTCACCATCATGCGGAGCGCCAGATGATCCTCCGGCTGCATGCGAATGATAAAGCGGTTCGGGTTAATGCCGCCCGCGCTCCATCCGGGATGCGGCGCATGGGGGATCGGCTTGAACTGGATGACAATCTCCGCAAAGCGGTCCGGCAGGCGTTTACCTGTGCGCAAATAAAAGGGAACCCCGGCCCAGCGCCAGTTTTCAATCTCTGCCTTAAGGGCAACAAATGTTTCAGTGTCCGACGGATCGTCTAGGTTTAGGTCGTCTGCATACCCAGAAACCGCCGTGCCTTCCATCGCACCACTGCCGTACTGACCGCGCACCACATTCCGGTCAATCCCCGCGCCTTCAAGCGGCTTGAGCGACTTGAGGACCTTGAGTTTTTCGTCCCTAATGCTGCCCGCGTCGAGCCGCGCTGGCGGTTCCATCGCCACCAAACAAAGCAGTTGCAGCAGATGGTTTTGCACCATATCACGCATCGCCCCTGTGCCCTCATAAAAGCCGACACGGCCTTCCACGCCCAGATCTTCGGCGATGGTGATTTGAATATGATCAATGGTGCGCGCGCTCCAAAGCTCTTCGAACAATATGTTCGAGAAGCGCAGCGCCAATAGATTTTGCACCGCTTCTTTACCGAGATAATGATCGATGCGGAAAGTCTGTTCTTCTGTGAAATAACGACCAACGTCTGCATTGATGGCCCTAGCGGACGCAAGGTCACTCCCCAAAGGTTTTTCGAGCACAACGCGCGCATGATCCCCGTTCAGGCCGTATTCGGCCAAGAGCGCGCATGTAGAGGTAAACATGCCCGGCGGCACAGCGAGGAAATGAACCATCGGGCGCTCGCGGGCGTCCCCAAGGGCGGCCACAAACCCGTCCCACGCAGGCCCTCCTTCACTCAGCGGCAAGTTAATAATCTCTACGCGGCCTGCAAAGGCTTCAAGCGCATCTTTTTCAATCCCGCAAGCGGGTTTGGACTTGGTAAATACGTCTGCAAGAAAATCAGCGATACTGCCCTCAGGCGCGGCGCGGGATGTCAGAAAAATACGACTGTCTTTGTGAACCCGGCCCGCGACATAACCCGCATACAAGGCGGGCAGAAGTTTCTTGCTTGACAGATCACCCGTACCACCAAAAATCACCAGATCAAATGCACCGTCCATACTGCTTCCTAACTGGTTTCTCTCTTTGCACGCCATGAGTGAGGCTGAAAAATGACAGCGCTGTCAAAATGAGTATACAGCGCCAACACCTCTCTTCGCAACAGTAAATAGGTTACCGGGAAATTACAAATTATCTCCCCTTTCCCTAGGGGCTGTTATAGGGTCCCATCAAGGGGACAGGACAAGCATCCATGACAAGCGCATTTTGTAACGCTAAAATTCTCGGTGGGGACGGCTGGCTAACAGACCATGCTGTACTGGTACGGAACGGTGTTATTGACGCTATTGTCATAAGCAGTGATGTGCCTCAAGGAGCCGAGCTTTTTGATCTCGACGGCAATATTTTACTGCCCGGCTTTATTGATGTGCAGGTGAACGGTGGCGGCGGCACACTTTTTAACGCCGACCCCACGGTTGAGGGCATCACCGCTATAATGGCTGCGCACCGCACCTTCGGCACCACGGGCATGCTGCCCACAATTATCAGTGATGATCTGGGTGTGGTAGCCAGGGCCATTACCGCTGTCGACACCGCTATCGAAGCGGGTGTGCCAGGCATTCTCGGCATTCATATCGAAGGGCCGTTCCTCAGCAAAGCCAAAAAAGGCGCCCATGACGCCGATAAATTTCGCAAGCTTGATGATGAAGCCATTGCGCTACTCTCAAGCCTAAAGAACGGCAAAACGCTAGTGACCCTCGCGCCAGAGGAAACGTCGCCGGATATGATCCAGAAGCTGGTAGCAAACGGCGTTATTGTCTCGGCGGGACACACAAATGCGACATGCGAAGAAGCCCGCGCCGGGCTGAACGCAAGCATCACCGGCTTCACCCATCTTTATAACGCCATGAGCCAGATAACAGGCCGCGAACCGGGCGTAGTGGGCGCGGCGCTGGCTGATACAAACAGCTACGCTGGCATTATCGTGGATAAGCACCATGTGGCGCGGGAAAGCCTTCAGGCCGCAATCAGGGCCAAGGGTGTGGACCACATGATGCTGGTGACCGACGCCATGCCGACGGTGGGCGCGGCGGACAAAAGCTTCGCCTTGTCCGGGATGCAGGTGCGCGCGCAAAACGGCCGGTGTGTGCTGTCTGATGGCACGCTGGCGGGCTCGGACCTTGATATGGCGTCTGCCGTCAGGAATGCCCGCGACTGGCTCGGCCTCCCGCTCGAAGACGCCGCGCGCATGGCGTCCACCGTGCCCGTAGAATTCCTCGGGTTATCTGAAACGCACGGCAGCATTGAGGCAGGCAAACAGGCGAACTTTGTGCTGGTGGACGAAGCGCTGCAAGTACAGCGGGTATGGATAAAGGGGGCATGAGTGTCACCCCGCGGCTTGACCGCGAGGTCCATGTTTTACCAGAACTAATGCTTGATATGACTTATGGATACCGGGGTCCATGCGCCGGTATGACAAGTTTTTAAAGGGGGACACTTTGAACACAGGTTTTCAGACCGGGCACCAGCCCACCAGCACGATCATACCAATGGCAATCATCGGGCTGCTGTTTTTTATTTTCGGCTTTGTCACATGGCTCAATGGTTCCCTAATCCCATTTCTTAAAATCATCTGTGACCTCAATGAATTTCAGGCGCTGTTTGTTACCTTTGCCTTTTATATCGCCTACACGGTGATGGCCTTCCCCATGTCGCTGGTGCTGGACCGCACCGGCTACCGAAACGGCATGGCGCTAGGGCTCGGCATTATGGTGGTGGGAACGCTGATGTTTATCCCCGCCGCGCTTACGGCAAATTATCTGTTTTTCCTTATTGGACTTTTTGTGCTCGGTACTGGCCTCACGATTTTGCAAACCGCTTCGAACCCTTATGTTGTGCTGATAGGCCCGGCGGAAAGCGCCGCCATGCGCATTTCCATTATGGGCATTATCAACAAGGGTGCGGGCGTGATTGTGCCGATTGTTTTTGCGGCGCTAATCCTGTCTGACCTCGGCGACACATCAGAAGCCGCGCTTATGGCGCTGGCACCGGCCGAGCTGCAAGCACTGTCTGAAAAGCTGGTTGTGCCCTATCTTTATATGGCAGTTGCGTTGGCGTTTTTGATCGGCCTTGTGAAATTTGCGCCCCTGCCCCACGCCGAACCAGAGGCCGCGGAAACAGCGGGTGACAGTGAGAAAACCAGCATCCTCGCTTTCCCGCAAATCATCCTTGGGACCATCGGCATTTTTGCCTATGTGGGCGTTGAAGTGATCGCGGGCGATACCATCGGCTTGTTTGGCGCAGGCCTCGGTGTGCCGCATTTCGCGGTACTAACCAGCTATACGATGGGCGCGATGGTTGTTGGCTATCTCGTGGGTGTCACCTGCATCCCCAAATACCTGAGCCAGCAAACGGCGCTCATGGGCTCGGCCACCGCAGGGCTTTTGTGTGTGCTCGGAATTCTAATAAGCGACCCGGCGTCAGAGGGTATTTCAGAAATGCTGCTGGGCTGGGCCGGTGTGCCGGGCGTTCCCAACCCGGTGATGTTTGTGGCACTGATGGGCACAGCCCACGCGCTGGTGTGGCCCACTCTGTGGCCGCTCGCTCTCACAGGGCTTGGCAAGTTCACGGCCCAGGGCTCGGCGCTCTTGATTATGGGTATATCAGGCGGGGCCATATTGCCGCTGGTTTTTGGCAAACTGGCAGAGACATCAGGCGACATGCAAGCCGCCTACTGGATCGGCCTGCCGTGCTATGCCTTCATCCTGTTTTATGCGCTGAAAGGCCACAAGATGCGCAGCTGGTAATAGCTGAACGCCTCTAAATCTTTTTCACAAACTGGCTTTTAAGGCCCATCTGGCCCACGCCGTCGACCTTACAGTCAATATCATGGTCGCCATCCACAAGGCGGATGTTTTTCACCTTGGTACCCACCTTCACCGTATGGCTAGAGCCCTTCACCTTGAGGTCTTTGATCACCGTCACATCGTCGCCGTCCCTGAGCACATTGCCAACGGCATCGCGCACAGCATTTGCCGCTGCTGTTTCGGCGTCCACACCTGCGTTCCATTCGTGTGCGCATTCGGGGCACACCAGCAGCGCACCGTCTTCATATGTGTAGGCACTGCTGCATTTTGGGCATGGGGGTAGGTCGCTCATGTCTGGTCCTTAAAGCTCCGCCGTACGGCTGGACGAACTCTTATGCCGGTTTTCTGCTCATACCCGCCAAGTGGCGAATCTGGTGAGCCGAATTTTTGTGGGCATATATTGCAGGCAAAAGACCTTGCTGACGCAGCTTGAGAAAGTTTTCATCGCTGAGAGCGTCGAGTTTTTCATCGTCAATCAGGTAAACGCCCTGAATGCTGACTTTCTCGCCGTCGATTTCCACGTTCAAATCACGAGCTGAAAAAAGATCCATATCAGCCAGGATTTTGCAAAAATTTTCGGTGACCATCACCTGCTGGTAATATTGGCTCACATCAGCCTTGACCTGGCTGAAGAAAGGCGTCTCGGTTTTGTCAGCGTTAAACAGCGCCTCGCCTTTTTCGGTTCCAACTAGCGGGCTGTTCATGTCTGCCGCCATGAACAATTGGTCTCCGCCGTCCGGGTGCGGCACAATGCGGAACGGATAGGTGGCGATAATGCCCGGAATATAAAGACCGCGCCATTTGTTATCCTTAACAAAATAATTTTCGCCCTGCTTGAAGCCCATCAGTGCCGCAGGCTGAAATTTACCTGTCTCCTGCCCTTTGATAAAAATAATCGGATATTCGCAGGCACACAGCGTAAATTCATACACAACAAGTGTGACAAGGTTTTGGTCTTTAACCTGCGCAAAATCCCTGGCCGGCACCACTTTCAGGTCGGCATGTGTTTCGGCGTTTATTGCCATTATATTTAGTGTCACAAGTAACTCCCCGCGTAACAATATTCGTGAATTTTGCCCCTTATACCCTATTCAGGGGAAAAGGGGAGCCTGACCGGCGATTTTGCTCCATTTTTATCACTGGCTCTTCTGCCCGGCACTTAAAAGCGAACATACCCCACAACCAATTTAGCCAAAAGCACCCACCTTAAGCGCAATAAGACCGCTGAGTTCCAGAACCAACCGGTAGGCTTCTTCGATGGGATCAAAAATTTGCCGGTGCACGTCTTCATAACCTGCAGACGAGCCACTCCGGTAGCTGCTTTCTTCGCCGTAAGTTTCATCCTGGCTGGCAACCGGTGCTTCAGGAAAAATTTTCCTGAGCTGATCAAGCGTATCAGGCACTTCCAGATGCAACAGCTCCACCAGAAGGTCTTCGAGGGAAAAATCAAAACGGGTTGAAAAGCGCGGCACCTGCATAGCCTTAAGGAAAATAAACTGGATCAGCCCAATACGCATCTGGTGCAATTCCAGGAGCTCCTCGTCCAACGCAGTTGTGGTAAAAGCCGAAGTGTCGCAGTCTTCTGCCAAACAGTCTGAAAGTTGGCTGGCGTCAAAGCGCAGCTTTCGCACGCAACTGTCTACGGCATCGCTGTCAAACAGGTTTTCCATCAATGCCGACAATCGCCTCAAGGCGTCGCGCCGCTCGCCCGAGCGCGCATCATCGCAGCGGTCCAGCCAGTATGTAGGGCTAAGAAGCTTGGCGTAGGCTTCGATCACACCCACGTCAGAGCGCGCCAGCGCGGCAAGCGCAATACCCACAACCAATCGCAGGCGTTCAGAGCCGCTGTGCACCGCGTTAAATTTTTCGGGCGCGCGACCAATTGCTGTGCCGAGGCCGCCGCAGCTGTTCGCCAAATATCCAAGCTGTTGCAACACTGCATTGTGCGGGATTGCCCGAATTTGCGAGACACGCTCCAGCCTTTGGTGCAGCGCACCCCCGCCCTGCCGCCTAAGTGACCGCGACCCAGTTGGATACAGCAAGCTGCGGCCAATGCCGTCGATCAATCGGATATAGCCCTTATGATCGGTTAGCTCATTTTGGTAATCAACAAGCGTGAGAAAAAAGTCGAGCGACCAGCCCTTCTCGGTGTAGAGGCTGTCTCCCACAGAGCTATGGTCGGTGAGCCGTACATCGAGAAAATCCGTGAGCGTGGCAAGCGCTGTCTCGGGCGCCATGAACCACATGAAACCTTCACCGCCCTGAAAGCTAACTTCGTGCTTCTCCGGTTTTTCGAGCGTGGCGAGCCGTTCCCGAACACGCGGGCTATGGGTATAAAGAAAACGCTTCTTGAGGCTTTCGGGGTAAGCGCCTCGGCCCACGCTTTCTCCGTGAGTGTCAAAAAACAGCAGCTGGATATCGCCAAGTTTGCGCTTTTTCCACAGGTTCGCTACGCGTAGTTTAAAGCGTTCAATCGCCAGCGTTGCTGCTGGCTGGCCAATATATCGACCGCTATCGGAAAATCCGAGCTGGATTGCGAAGCGCCCCTGCTCTTTCACATAGTCCAGAAAATGCCTGTTTTCGAGCAGCTCGGCGATTACCCTATCACCGCGTTCTAGTCCAATTGCTGTTTCGAACAGGGGCGATATTTCAACATGGTCCGCCACACCAAAAAGCTTCGCGTAATAAAGTGCCGTCAACAACGTGAAGGGCGTATCCGATTCCGCCACAAGCATGCGAATACGGGTTGCGCTATCAAAATGTTTTTGAAATTGCGCCGCCATCATAAATACGCGCCGCGCCGTGGTTTGCTCAACGGACAATGTGCCGTAATGCACATTTTTGGCGCACACATCATCCAGCTTTTCGCTGACAGCAGCCAGGTACGTACGGCGCTGGGCGCTTTCGTCCGGAGCAGAAGAAAGCTGAATTTCGTGACCAATAGCATTATGAAGCTGGGCTGAATTGAGCCTGAAATGGATATGGGAAAGCCCCAGGCCCACTGTGCGCCATTCCGTATACAGAGTTGCGACCTGCCTCCATGCGGTGTGCGGTAAATCCAGCGCCATCAATGCATCAAATGCGGCGTTCACCTGTGCTGTCGCCGTCTCTTTGACAGACCGGTTTTTGACCGCTAGCTGGTTCAGCTTACCAAGGCCCGCTGGGCTATCTTTTTGAGCCGCAAGTGTGCTGGCGCCGAGCTGAAAACAAGCTTGAAGTTCTTCAAAACCCGCTGTTATTTGGGCGGTGTGCTTTTGCGCGTCCCTTCCTTCAAATTTGAAACTACTGCATGCATTCAGGCATTCACCGAGGCCCGCAAGCGCAAGCCGGTAGCGGAACGCCAGCCCAAGCGACCAATCGATATCCGTGCGACCATCAAGGTCAAAACCAACCCAGCTTGCAACCGTCGCCAGCGCCGGGCGCAGCTGACGATATTCATTTGGATAAAGCACTTCGGCCCTGTCGAAGATCACCCCGTACAGCTGCCGTAGCGCACGCCGCACGTTCAGAACAGCGTGTTCAGCGTGGTCCAGTTCATCGTAAAGCGAAGGAGACGCCGTTGGGTGAACTGCCTTTAGCGGCACATCTGCTGTTGCGCTACGGGCGTCATCGCCGCGCCCTAACGCCTCCAGATGGGCTTTTGCGTATGCCCAGGCTTCGGCCGACAGTGAAAACGTGGGATGCGCAGTAAACACTATTCCCGCCACGTCGGCTTCAACCTTCGCCTTGAACGTCTCGAAATCTGCCGGGTTTCCGCCTTCATCAATTGCCATACGGTCAATAATGCCCGCGAGCCGGCTGAGATTAGCATCCGCAGATGTCTCGCCCCACTGTGCGGCCATGCCATAAAGGCGCTGGTCAAGACAGGGTTTGGCGCGTGCCGATATGTTATCGGCGACGGCTGCGAGATCAGTGGTTCCGTTAACCAACCCAGCCGCAATATCATAAGCCGCCGCCAAATGGGTGCGCCGTGTCTCGCCCCGTTGCTGGATTGTGTTTTCGACCATATTTTGCTCCGCTTCGGCAAGCCGCCGATTCCGTGACTTCATTAACAGGATAGCTTTATCAGAAGGTGCTGCAACCACAAAATGACAGCGTTGTCAAAATGAATGAGCAAAATTATCGGTGCGGGGCTTTTTGCCGCCGCCGGTGCCCGACCAAAGCCAAAACTAGCTAGGGTTGGTTCACACAGCAGCAGTGCGTTTGTACCACTAGCCGAATGACATTGCCGAGCAGCAAGGCCCGGCTGTGATTTCCGCTATTTTATCTGCGCCAAAATAGTTGCTTTCAACAAGGCTTTGTCGATGGGTTTTGGCACCAGTGCATTCATGCCCAGATCTACAAATTCCTGTTGATCAGACGGCAAAGCATTCGCGGTTAATGCGACGATTGGTATGTCTGCAGATGGGCCATTTAGCTGCCTGATTTCTTTCGTTGCCTCGATGCCGTCCATCACCGGCATGCGTATATCCATCAACACCAAATCGAAGGAATGTTCCTTTTTCAAAGCAGCAACTGCGTCTAGTCCGTTTTCGACAAAAGTAGAAGACCAACCATAAAGATTAAGTAATTTGCGAACGAGTATCTGGTTCACATCATTGTCTTCCGCGACCAATATATTTAGGTCAAGCGCTGGTTCCTTCTGTTCTATTTCCTCAATTTTATTTGTCACATCTTGCCGTTCAGGCCCAGCGGCGCAAGGAAAACGCGCTTCAAACCGAAAAACTGCCCCGGCGTCAGGTTGGCTTTTCGCCACAATGGACCCGCCCATCAATTCAGCAAGTTCGCTGGCAAGCGCCAAACCAAGCCCGGCTCCCTGCGCGTGCTTTCTATTCGTGGCGTCCACTTGCTCAAACCGCTCGAAAATGCGCCCCGCTGCTTCCGCATTAAACCCGACACCAGTGTCTTTCACACTCAGGTCACAATCAACAAAACTACCGTCTGACGAAAGCGATAGGCACACCTCGATATCGCCAACTTCCGTATACTTAATGGCATTTCCGATAAGGTTGAACATTATCTGGAGCAACCTGTTTTGGTCCGCGCGAACATATACATGTTCCTGATGGGGCATAACCAACCGGTACCGCAATCCCTTTGCCTCAGCCTCTGGCCGAAGCGATTCCGCAGCAGCACCCAACGCACCAACAAGGTTGACCGCTTCTTCTTGCAGAGCGATTTTTCCCGTGTCCAGTTTTGACAAATCCAGGACTTCATTAATTAAGAACAATAATGTGTTTGCGCTTTTGCCAGCGATGGACAGCAATTCCTTTTGCTCGCTATTGAGCGCTGTTTCGTCAAGAAGATCAATCATACCCATGACACCAGCGAGGGGGGTTCTAAGCCCATGGCTTGTATTGGCCAGAAAAGTATCTTTTGCGAGTTTTGCCGATTGTGCGGCTTTGGTATCCTTGAGCGCTTGCTCGAGCTCCGCCTGCTGGTGACGCAGCTCAAAATTACTTTCTTTCAGCTTTTGTTCAGCCTCCACCAGCGACGAAATATCCCGGCCAACACTAATGGACGCGACATGCTTGCCGCTTTTGTCTCGCAAGGGCGTTGAGCTCACGTCAATTGTAATAATTTTACCGTCAGCGCGCTCCAACTTCACAGGCCCACGCCAAACGCCGTTATTATCGAGTTGAGCCAGCCGTTCAGCCCGCCCTTCCATCCATTCCGCATTAAGGCCAATCAGTTCCGAAACATGCGATCCTATCAAATGCTTACTGTCGTAACCAAACAGGCTGACCGCACCGCTGTTGCATTCTGTGACATAGCCTTCCATGTTGGAAATCACGACGGCATCATTAACCCGCGATAATATTTGCGCCTGCTTGCCCAAGTTTTCGACAACTTCGCACTCTTTAATTTTTGAGCTTGTCATAGACGCAACAGACTCAAGAATTTCAAGGTGGTCTTCATTGAAATGACCCCGTCTGGGGTCTTCGCAGTCAATAACGCCCAAAAGTTTGCCGTCAAATTCGAGCGGTACACAAATTTCCGAAGCGGCAGGGCTTATATCCTCCACATAATTTGCTTCTTGCGACAAATCAGCGACGATTATGGCCTCACGGGTTTCCGCTACCCGGCCGGTTACGCCTTTACCAAACGGTATGGAAAGCGGATTTACCAATTCCCGCCCTTCCGGATTTTTCCCCCCGCTTGCAGCACGCTGAACCAGTAGCTTTTTCGCGTCATCATATTGGTAGAGCACACAGTCGACAAAACCCAGCTTCGCAACAACTTCTTTGGCGACATACCATACCAGATCATCGTATGTGGAAATGCCAATTAGAGAAACTGCAAAGCCGTTCAAAACCCGCAGATAATTTTCTTTCTGCTGAATTTCAGAAAGTAACGCCAACCTCTCATCATCGGTGCAATATTTTAGATCGCTCGCCAGGCTTTCGATGTCGTGAATTGTCATGCTATTTTATCTTCCCAATGTAGTCCCATTTTCTACTATACACCGAAATTTAATGTATTCAAAGTTGCAAACCCTTTCCGCGCACAAATTGATATGCATAACCGGAACACTGATTTTCAGAATTTAGGAAAACCTGCTACTGAGGCTACAAGCTGCGAATTGATGGGCCTGGGTTTTTGGGTGGGTTTCGTGTTTCTCCAGCGCTGGAACCACGTATTTTCAGTTCAAAGTCCAGCTGATGAAGTAGGGCCTCGCCGGGCTTGCTTGCGCCGGCACAGCTCACCAACAATATCTCCGCCGCACGCTCACCAATAAGGCGGATGGGTTGGCGAATAGTTGTTAGGCTGGGCCAAATTTGCCGCGACAAAGGTGTGTCATCAAAGCCCACCACCGCCAGATCACGAGGGATATCCAGCCCCATACGGTGCGCCACATGCATCACCCCAGCAGCCATATCATCGTTGCTGGCAAAAATTGCGGTTGGCCTTTCGCCAGATGCTAGAATATCCTCCGCTGCTCTCTCGCCGGAGGAAAAATCAAAATGACCCTCTTTCAACAACGCGGAAGGCCTCTTCAAACCCGCCTCCTCCATCGCGGATAGAAACCCCTGGTGCCGGTGGCTACTGGCATAGTGGTCCGGGTGGCCCTTTATAAATCCAATTACTTTATGCCCAGCCTCAATAAGATGCCTCGTCATCTGACGGGCTGCTTCTTCTTCGTCGATCATCACCGATGGCAAGGCCATCGGTCCCGCTGGTCCGGGCGATGACACCACCACGACAGGTACATCAAGGGTTTTTAGAGCGTTCAAAAGCGGCATACTATCAGAAAGCGGTGGCGTAAGGATAACGCCGTCAACGCCTGTGTGTTTAATCCAGGCCTCAACGATATCGACCATATCATTATCATTATAAGAGACCGGACACAGCGCCAGGCCGTAGCCCGCCGCACTGCATGCTGACAAAACACCTGCCTGCAAATTCGCCAGATAGCTTGGGCTGGGGTTATCATACAGCAAACCCATCAGATAGGAGCGGCTGCCTGCCAACCCGCGCGCAGCCTGGTTCGGCCTGTAATCAAGCGCTTCAATCGCCACCATAACCTTGTCACGGGTCTTACCGCGTACGTTGGCCTCGCGGTTCACCACACGCGAAACGGTTTTGATCGAAACACCCGCTTGCTTTGCAACATCGTTAATGGTTACCGATTTGGCCATGCTACCCCTTCACATTGTCATGCACCCAAGCCTAAACGCTTATTCGAAGTACTAGCACGGTAAGGACCGCGCAAACAAATTCGTGCACCTGCGGGCTTTTTCCCACTCTTACCGCGCCTATTTGCGCGCCACGAAAGATACCGCCTCCAACCCTGGACCCGCCGAACTTTTACAGGCTGATCCAGCCCTACAACGCGGAATAGGGAATAATTGACAGCGCTGTCAATTGGCAGTAGACATAAAGCTTCCATGAGAAGACAACCCCTAGGCAAACGCCCCGGTATTCAGATAGGTTTTCTGATCCAACCGGGGCGAGCCAACGGGAAAACGGCGACAACACACCCCATGAAAAACCAAGATAACGCAGAAAACAATGGCACAGGCTCGGGCTCCAACAGTTTTGGCGCAGACACTATTTTGGTTGCCGATATTGGCGGCACAAATGCGCGCCTTGCTTCTGTGCAAACAGCCACAAGTGGCGGTGCGCCAAAGATAACCGGCTTTACCGCTTTTCCCTGCGCCGATTATAACGAGCTGGATGCCGTATTGGAGGCATATAAATCGAGCCAGGGCGGCGAACTTCCAGAACGCGCCTGCCTTGCTGTAGCGGGGCCGATCATTGGTCGCACTGCACATATTACAAACTTGGGCTGGGACATGGACGCAGACCAGCTAGAAAATGCTTTTGGTTTTGACAGACTGCACATTGTGAATGATTTTGCCGCCCTAGCACGCTCGACACCTACTCTCGGCAACGACGACCTTATAACCCTGCGAGAAGGGACCCTGGCAGGCGACGGACCCGTAAGTGTGATGGGGCCAGGGACCGGATTTGGACTGGCACTTTTGGTTCAACACAGTGGCGGCTGCACAGTCGTATCCGGTGAAGGAGGCCACGTGTCCTTTGTGCCTCACGGCGCGCAGGAAACACGTGTTTGGTCTGCGTTACAGAAAAGTATCGGCCGTGTGACCGTGGAAACTCTTTTGTCTGGTGTTGGCTTGATGCGTATATACCGTGAACTATGCCATATGCATGACACGTCACCGCTGAATTATGACCCGCGCACCATAAGCTATCAGGCACTGGAACACGGGGACAAAATCTGCCTCGAAACGCTTAACATTTTTTGCTCCATGCTCGGCAGCGTCGCCGGTGACATGGTGCTCTCGCACGGCGCAACCGGTGGTGTATTTTTAGGCGGCGGTATCTTGCCCAAAATCGCCAACTTCTTTCTGCAAAGTAATTTTACCGAAAGGTTCCTTGATAAACCGCCAATGCAAAAATTTGTCGAAAAGGTGCCCGTGCATTTGATTGTTGCTCCAGACGCGGCTCTTAGAGGTGCCGCGCTTTTGTACCAGGAGCATGAAAGCAAAGCCTAACTGGCCCAGCCAACACGGGGCTACCTAGCAAAAAGACCGCCGTGGCAGCCACAGCGGTCTATATTTATGACAGAATGAACCTGGGTTTTGTCAAACAGTGTCGATCATCAACCCCGCAAGCGAACGCTCCTGCTCAATCGAACTGCTGTTTGCATAACGAATGGCCTCTGCAAACGGCTCAGGAATATCAGTTATATCATGTTCAAATGTATGGCGTTTTTCCTTGCTGTGGATGTGCCATGCTTCCTTGGTTTTGAAAAGCACCAAAGGAACATCTGCCGTTGTAACCACCGCATAGGGAAAAGCTGAGGTAATTGCTGATTTACGAGCGTAGCGCGGGTAAACAAAACTACAATTACCAAAGTCAATTGGGCCGCGCAGTCCGCCAATAATGCAGTCCGTGAAACTGGTGTCTGTCACGGCCGAATTATGCATGTCGGCGCAGGTGAGGCTGCAGCTAATAAATTCACTGCCATCGATGTCACACGCCTTAAAAGAAGCGCCCGCAAAATCGCAGCGAAAGAAAATAGTGTCTGAAACCATCAGCAGATGAAACTGCGCCTCGCTGAAATCACAATCCACAAAAATGGTATCAGACCAATTGAGGATACTCTTAATCTTTAGCGCGCTGATATTCTCTTGCGCGAACTGTTCGCCCATCACCAATTTGTGAGAGGGAAACATATTTGTCAGTGTTTTAAGATCCATTCGATGCCTTACGTACTAGAAACCTGTTTAATCGAAAAATCACCCCACATGACTAAGGCGCGCATAATGATATGCAGCCGGGCGGTCGTAAAGTTTTGTCTAAAATTTTAATAAAGCTGTATCTAATTCGCGGCCATCAGCGCCCGCAGCTTGTTTTGGCCATCGAGAGAACATCCACTACGTAGCTTATCATACCGATTGTAATCGACTGAAAAGAAAGAGTTTTTTGGAGCGGCCTACAGCAGCGCCTGGACAACCATCTGCCACGCACGTAACTCACGCGCTGGGCACTTAAGCTTCAGTCGCTATAAACAAAACAAACATTCGCGCGCTACAGGTAATATCCGAAGCCTCGTAAACGCCAAAAGACGAATCGCACGAGCCGGCAGAAAAAAACCCTTGGCAAACTCGGCGAACCTCCCTGCCGCATGGGTATTCACAGTGAAACATTATTTGATGCGTCGCTGATTCAAAAGCCGAAATACTGGCATTTGGCTAAGCGTTAGGGTTCAAAAAAAGGGCCACATTTTGCAAGCAAAATGTGGCACGAGTTCCCAATATAGTCGGAAGGAGTGGAAGCAAACGAAACTCAAAGAATTCGGCACAGCTCCCACAAATGAAACAGCCAGATAAGAAAAACCAATCATGGAAATGCTTCACCGCAAAGATTGATCAATTTTTTGCATTAATCAAGCATTTTTTACACACAGATAGTAAAAACTGCGTGGCATTTCTGCCAAACCCTGGTCTAGCCGGGCAAAATCCTGAAATGAGATGGTAACATTCAGCCCGATACGGAAGGCCATTCGGTAATATTCACTCGCAAGAGCCTTCCATGTTGTCCGAGAAATGGAAAAGCTTTGCCTTTGCATTTTTTTGCATATAGGCTGTAAAAATAAAGATATATTTTGAGCGCACGAGGCCTGCACCGCCTCACAACAGGGGAGTTGGTTGATGGGGATTACCGCAGTTAAAAATGAGCGTTGCAACACTGTCCATGGTGAATTTAGCTTGCGCTTCAGAGCTGCACTCAAGGCAGGAGCCTTGGGCCTAGCCGTTTTACTGGGAGGCTGCAGCGATCAGGCTTCACAAGAAAACAGCAAAGCTGACAAAACACCCGCGCCGCAAATGACCAACCCCGGAAAAATGCGCCCTTATCAGGAACGACCAATCACTGACGATGTGATTTATTTCCTTCTCCCGGACAGGTTCGCAAACGGGGACCCGACAAACGACACTGGCGGTTATCCGGGCGGCGTGCTTGATCACGGTTTTGACCCCACCCATAAAGGCTTTTACCACGGAGGCGACCTGAAAGGGTTACTCGACAAGCTTGACTATCTCGAGGGTATGGGCGTTACCGCCATATGGATGGCTCCAATTTTTAAAAACAAGCCGGTTCAGGGGGCGGAACCCTGGATCAGCGCCGGTTACCATGGCTACTGGATCACCGACTTCACGCAAATTGACCCACATTTTGGCACCAATGCCGACCTGAAAGCCTTGGTTGAAGAGGCGCACCGCCGAAATATCAAGGTGATATTTGATATTATCACCAACCACACGGCCGATGTCATCCGCTATACTGAGTGTCACGGCAATGAAGACGGCAGTATCAAAGGTACCATTTCCCCGTGTCGCTACCGGGAGAAAGCCGACTATCCATTCACCCGCCATGGCGGAAAAGACGGCGCCGTGATTAATGAAGGCTTCATTGGCGACGGACCGGAAGGCCAAACCCGCGACAATTTTGAGAAACTGGTTCGGCAAGATTATGCCTATACACCTTACGTGCCGGACGCTGAAAAAACCGTAAAGGTCCCTGCTTGGCTGAATGAGCTGAAATATTACCATAATCGCGGCGAGTCTCACTGGGAGGGAGAAAGCTCTCTCTATGGTGACTTTGCCGGGCTGGACGACTTATTCACCGAGCACCCAGCTGTGGTGGACGGCTTTATTGATATATATAAACACTGGATTAGCGAATATAAAATCGACGGTTTCAGAATAGATACTGTGCGCCACGTAAATGATGAGTTTTGGCAAAAACTCTCGCCAGCGCTGGTTGCCCACGCAAAAGAAGAAGGCATCTCCAATTTTTACGTCTTTGGCGAAGTATATGACCCGTCACCAAAAAACCTGGCCCATTTTATCACGGCCGCCAAGTTGCCTGCAGTGCTTGACTTTGGCTTCCAAAGCGCCGCATACCAGTTGCTCGCTGAAAACAAAGGCACTGAAGTTCTCAGCTCGCTGTTCACGCAAGACAGCTATTATACCGGCAACGAAAAATCTGCCGTATCGTTACCCACATTTCTCGACAACCATGACATGGGCAGGCTGGCGATGATGATCAGGCGCGAAATGCCTTCCATCGATGATACCGAACTGCTCAAGCGACTAAAGCTTGGCCATGCTTTGATGTTTTTTGCCCGCGGCGTACCGGTTATCTATTCGGGGGACGAACAAGGCTTTGTTGGTGACGGCCACGACCAGGATGCACGGGAGGACATGTTCCCAAGCCAGGTCGATATCTATAACGACAATGTACTGGTAGGTACCAGCAAAACCACCGCTGACGATAATTTTGATACGGACCATCCGCTATACCGTGAAATCGCACAGCTCAGTGCTATTTACAGGGCGCATCCTGCCCTGCGCGGAGGCCAGCAAACCGAAATTGCAAGCGGTGAAAAGCCTGGGCTGTATGCGTTTATGAGGTCCAGTGAAGATGCCTCTTATCTTGTTATGCTCAACAGCGACGTGAAGACGCTGAACATCAACGATTATAACCTGCCTGCCGGCAACTGGGTACGCATAGGCGGCGGTGCTCAGGCAAACAGCGGAGAATTACAGGCGTCGTTGGGCGGATTGGCTTTCGCGATCTACAAGCTGGAATAAACCGGACAAACAGGAGTTTTAGCAAATCACTGCAATTTGATATTTTATCCTAACTAGCTGTATCTAAAGCTTTTATATAACTTAAACGCGACTATTCTTTCAAAAAATAAATTATAATTCTCATTTTTTGCAAAAAAGTTGCAAAAACCGCAAAACTGTGAAAAATAGGATTCGAGACCCGAGGGGCAAGACACGCGCCAGGCGATTGACAGAGTTTTTTCTGCGGGTTGCTGAGGGGCAAGGGGAAGCATGTGACCAATTGGTGGCAAGGCGCAGTTGTATATCAGATCTACCCGCGGAGCTTTTGCGACAGCAACAGCGACGGCATTGGTGATTTGAAAGGCATAAGTAGCCGGCTCGATTATGTAGCAGACCTTGGGGTTGATGCTATTTGGATTTCGCCGTTTTTCACGTCGCCGATGCATGACTTCGGCTATGACGTTGCAGACTTCCGTGATGTTGATCCTATTTTTGGCACATTGGCTGACTTTGAGCAGCTTGTATCAAAAGCACACGGCTTGGGCTTGAAGGTTATAATTGATCAGGTTTATTCGCACACATCAATGGAATGTGCCTGGTTTAAAGAAAGCCGCTCCAGCCGCACTGGCGATAAAAGCGATTGGTACGTGTGGGCCGATGCCAAAGCAGACGGAAGCCCACCCAACAATTGGCAGTCAGTATTTTCAGGCGCTGCATGGACCTGGGACAGCAGTCGCAAACAATATTATTTGCATAATTTTCTTTCGCAACAACCAGACCTCAACCTGCACAATACCGAGGTGCAGGACGAACTATTCCGCATCGCAAAATTCTGGCTGGATAAAGGCGTTGACGGATTCCGCCTGGACGCCACGAATTTTTATATGCACGACCCGGACCTGAGAGATAACCCGGCTCTTGCGAACCCGAATGGCACACGGCCATTCGATTTTCAATTGCAACAATTTAACCAGTCACACCCCGATATCGTGGATTTCATCGAAAAACTGCGCGCCCTGATCGACGCCTATCCAGACCGCTTCACTGTGGCAGAGGTTGGGGGTCACAAATCTCTTGAAGAAATGGCGCTGTATACTGCTGGTGACAACCGGTTAAACACGGCCTACAGTTTTGTGTTTCTGGAAGCAGCAGACCTCTCTGCAGCAGTTATTCGGGACGCCCTTAACGACTGGGACACAAATGCGTCCAGCTGGCCGTCCTGGACATTTAGCAACCATGACCGCCCGCGCGCGGTAACACGCTGGGGAACAGGCCGTGACAGACGCGCCTTTTCCAAGATGCTGAACGCCATGCTGGTATCGCTGCGCGGTACTGCATTTCTATACCAGGGCGAAGAACTCGGCCTGCCGCAAGCCCGTGTTCCATATGATCGGCTGGTAGACCCTGAAGCCATTGCCAATTGGCCTGAAACCCTGGGCCGGGACGGCACACGGACACCCCACCCGTGGGACGCCAACTGCCCCGATGCAGGTTGGTCCTCAGACGCATGGCTACCGGTCGATGATGCGCATGTTAGGCTGAATGTCGCGGCGCAAGAAGCCGACATTGAAAGCACCTTGCACGCAACCAGGCGTCTTTTGGCTCTCCGAAAGACGCTGCCATCGCTGATCCTTGGGTCACTGGAGTTTATCGATACGCATGAGCCACTTCTTGGCTATATACGCTCTTTTGAAGGCGAACGTGTTTTGTGTATCCTGAACCTGAGCGACGAAACGCAAAGCTTTACCAGCCCGGGGCTCGCAAATGCATCCACGCTTTATAGCGAAAATGCGGAGCTAACTTCGTCTGGCCTTCAGCTCGGCACCTACGGCCACATTTTTCTTAAACTTGCTGAATGAACCTTCCGAAAGTTTCGAAGTTCTAAGCGCCGCAACTTTCCCTAACAATAAGCTCGGCCGGCAGCACAGCTGACCGCGCCGCTTCGCCTTCCATCATTCGGAGCGCTTTGCCCACAAGTAACCGCCCAGCTTTTGCCACATCCTGACGAATTGTTGTCAGCGAGGGGCTGCTATATGCGGCCACATGAATATCATCATAGCCAATCACAGAAACCTGTTCGGGAACTTTGATATTATTTTTGATGAGGCCACGCACAGCGCCCATGGCGATCATATCGCTGGCAGCCACGATGCCGTCAATTTCGATATCACGTTCGAGCAACACTTCAATGGCCTCCATTGCGGATTCCGGGAAAAAGTGAGCCGGACGAACGAGCTGGGGATCAAATTCAATGCCCGCTTCTTCGAGCGCCGCTTGATACCCTTCAAAGCGAAGCTGCACTTCGGGGGCAACCGTGTCGCCAACAAAAGCAATACGCTTGCGGCCCAGCCGCAGCAGATGCCGCGTTGCCCGGTGCCCGCCTTCGTGATTGTCACTACCAACCGAACAATATAGCTGCCCTGGCAACTGTGCGCCCCACACAACAAAAGGGGTGCCACTGAAAGACAGCTCGTTTAGCTGGCTATGCAGCGTGCTTTGCCCAAGAAATATCAACGCGTCGGTGCGGCCGCTCCCAATCAATCCAGCAACATTTCTAAGATCTGTCGGTGTCAGGTGAGAAATTAAAAGGTCACAGCCGCGTTCTTTCAAAGCATCACCAATGCCGCCGATCAAATCGAGTAAAAACGGGTCCGACAGCCGGGTGTCGCGGCCTTGCGGCGGCGGAATAACAACAGAAACTGTGTTGGAGGGTTCGCCAACGAATATCTTTTCCTTGAGCCGACCTTCATATTTGTTTGCTTGCGCAATTGAGAGGATTCGTTTTTTTGTACGCTCACTTACCAGCGGACTATTGTTCAGTGCGCGGGAAACAGTAGATATTGAAACTTTCGCAAGTTTGGCCAAATCTTCCAGGCGGTATAATGACCCTTCAAACGTGGCCATGCCTTTGCTCATAGGCTTATTCTCTTCACGAACCATCCCTGTGACGTCCCCCTGAATAGTGACAATACCCTCATGTCCGGCCCAACGGACACCCTTCTAACAAACCGAGGGTAACCATTCGGTTTGCTGTTTGCAACTTTTTGCATAAGCGGGGGAAGAATGCATTTCAAAAGAAAACCCCACGAAATTGCTGTCGCGGGGTGTTCATGTTTTTAGGTCAGCCTCAAAGGCCACCGTCAGGCTTGAAACAAGCGCCTAGTCATGGATAAGGCCTGTTGTCTGTGCAGGTGTTAGGCCAAGGGCTTTCACTACACTGTTGAAGAATTCCACTTCAAAGGGACTAACCTTACCGTCGACTTTAATGACACGTGCAAGGGAGGTAACGATCATTTGAAGATCTTCCGGCCCCATTTTGCTCGAAACTTTAGAAAGATAACGCTCAAGCGTCGCTTCTTTATAAAGATCAGATATCGCAGCGACCCGAATATCCTTGGTGCTGACTTCGGTGCCTACAGCTTCCTGAAAAATTTTCTGAACGGTTTCAACTTCGACAGGGTTGATGTTCGAATCCGCGTTGGTGGCCCGTGACAAAGTCATCAAAAGAGCTTCTTCAACAAGGCTCCGCTTCTCGCTTTCGTCAGGCGATTTATTGCCACTGAAAAATTCAATAATATGGCTAAAGCTTTCGATACCCATTCAGCCCCTCCTCTAAAATACGGTGTCGTTACAATTCACGCGAAAATCGCGCGGCACATTCGCTTGGAGAGAATTCGATAGCAAAACCAAGCTCGGGTCAAGGACCTAAAGCCAAATTTGTCTCTCAAGCGCCAGTTTTTAAGGTTTGACAGCCCGGAAACCCTCTCTTGCTGCTTATTGCCACCGAGCGAACATGGAATCAAGCGAACAATCGAGTATTTTCACCGCGACAAGCCATGTATTGGAATCGGGCCCCAAAACCACGTTTGCCCTCGCTTCCCATATGAGCAGGTGAAATTAACGGCAAGCCGCGCTATGAGTTTACTGCCGCCACAGAATTGAGGAGTATTTTATGGCACCCCTTTTTCATTTCGCAACCCATGTTAATGACCTAGAAAAAGCCAAGGAGTTTTACTGCGGAATTCTCGGGTGCTCCGTAGGCCGAGAAACCGACAAATGGATTGATTTTAACTTTTTTGGCCATCAGGTTTCGCTCCATGCTGGACCACAGGCCGCACAGGCTGCGTCCGGCACAGACGGCGAGCGCAGCGTACCCATGCCGCATTTTGGCGCTATTCTGTCTCTTGAAGATTGGCAAATTCTGGCCGACAAGTTGGTCGCGGCAGGCACGGACTTTGTGATAGAGCCGACGATCCGTTTTGCCGGCAAACCCGGCGAGCAGCGCACCATGTTTTTCCGCGATCCGTCCGGCAACGCGATTGAAATGAAAGGCTTTGCATCGAGGGATGAAATTTTTGCGTCCTAACTCCGACCAGAAGTCCTTTGCAGTTGCCAATAGCCAAAACAGCGGCAATATTTTCTGGCAGAAAAATGAAAACGCCTTCAGTAAAACCGGCTGGTCTCTAAATTCATGCGTTTCATCCCTTTGAATTTGACCCGGCCAGAGAAGCCGGTCTGCTATAAGCGTAGAAGGGAGGATGCAATGAAGCTTTTTTTGCGGCAGGTCTGCCAGAGCATATATGCTCTGGTCGGGATATTGGTGCTGGCAAGCCAGTTAGCTGCTAGTGAAGGCATGCTATCGAAAAACCTGCGCATCGAAAGCAAGGCCCTTGGCTATGCACTGCAATACAGGGTCTATATTCCGCCAGGCTTTGAAACCGCATCCAATCTACCAACAATTTATATGACCGACGGCCAGTGGTATCTGGAAAGCGGAAACATGCATAAAGTGCTCGATGCCCAAATTAAAAAAGGAAAAATAAAACCGGTCGTCGCGGTATTTGTGGACAATAGAGACCCTGACAAGCTTCGTATAAATCGGCGAAATTTTCAGTTTATGTGTGTCACTGAATACGCCGAATTTTTCCGCAGTGAACTGGTGCCGACCATCACAAAAGACTATCGTGTCAGTGACGACCGAAAGGACAGAGTGATTCTCGGCTTGTCATTTGGCGGGCTGAATTCCGGCTGTTTTGGTATAATGGCGAACGACGTGTTTGAAGGTATTGCCATGCAATCACCGGCCATGCATCCGGTACCGTCGCTCCAAAAAGCCTATGCGCACGAGCCAAAGCGCCCGATCAAAGTTTTTCTGAGCGCAGGTGATGAAGGCGAAATAACGCGCCGTACGCTAAAGCTGAAACGAACCCTCGAAAAGAAAGGCTATCCGGTACTTTATAAAAAAAGCCGTGAAGCCCATAACTGGCGAAACTGGCGTCCACAGCTCGACGACATTCTGGTATATTATTTCAAGAAATAGAAAAGTTGGCTGTACATTTGCAGATCAGGCCTCTTCTGCCTCCACCTGAAGCAGCGCGACATCTTCTTCAGGCCCCGGTTCAACAGCACCGCCTGCGTTCGGGCGAAATTTCAAAACGACAGTCGGCAGAATGGAAAGCTCCAGCTCCATATCGCTGAAGTGAAACTTTTTAAATTGCAGTTTTGTGTGCGCCGCGCTTGCCCGGAAGAGCGAAGACAAAATGGTGTTCACCAGCTTTTTACCTTGCGTTTCCTCGAGCAGCAAGGCTTGCTCTTCAGGGCTGATAAGCTCTCGAATTTTCAGGTGAGGCACTACTTTGGGCGAAAGCCCAAGGCCGACTTCGATTTCCATAACATCAAAACCAGCGCGTTCGATATAAGGCAGGGCTTCATTGAAACGCTCGGCTGTTTTCGAAAGCGTATCGCCGCTAAAATCCTTAATGCCGCCAACCGTAGCTTGGTAGGCGTCTTTGCCGCTTTCTTTCCAGCTATCCATTTTTTTGCGGCCCATCAGTGCCAGTCGCATATCGTCCAGAATTTCCGGTAGCTTTTTAGCCATCTATTTTCTCGCATCTTTGGTTTTTATCTTAGCCATTTTGCAGGCGCTGTTTTTATGCGCTCATTCTTAGATTGGCAATGACGCCTTTATTACAAGGGCACCGCCCACCTAAACCGAGCACTCAACCACTTCACCGGCAGCACGGATGCCTGATTGCAGCGCACCGTCCAGATACCCCATCCACTCGGTAGCTGTCTCGGTACCGGCCCAATGGATACGCCCGCAAGGGGCCCGCAACGCCTCGCCGTAGGTTGTCATGGTGCCGGGCGCCATTGTGCCTACATAACAGCCACGCGACCACTGGTCTGCGGTCCAGTCATTCTCTGCATAGGCCAATGGAGTAGCCGCCTCTGCACCAAAATAATGTGTCAGGTCTGCAACAACCAGTGCCCGGCGCTGCTCTTCTGAAAGGGTGCTCATTTCCACTGCATTCTGGCTGTCGATAAAACCAACGAGAATGCCGACATCTTCATTCATATCGCTATCTGGCGGAGTCTGGTCAAACACCACATTGAAGGGACGTGACGTACTGGTTGCCATGCCGGAGAACCCAGATTTTCGCCAAAAGGCTCGCTCATAAGCGACATGAATTTTGATCACAGACCCCATGGGCATGCGCTGCATCAGTCCGTCTCGCCTGGTGGGCAGCGGCTGGTTATATGTGATGCGCGCGGCCAAGGCAGGCGGCACCGCCATAATCACCCGCTTCGCATCAAGCGTGCCTTTTTCTGTAACAACACTGGCATGATCAGCGCCCTGGATCACATAGTGCACCGGCGCCTCAAGAATAATATGTTCCTGAATGTCACGAGCCATGCGCTCAGGGATTTGCCAGGCACCGCCGATAAATTTATCCTGTTGGGCTCCGCCCTTCACACCCGTGAGGCACTCAAGCCCGTGGCCTTGCTTTAAATATTCGAGAAAATACAGGTAAGACAATTGCCCCGGTTCGGCACAAAAAATCGCGCGCGTTATGATGCGCGCAAAATGTCGCGCATTTTCAGTGCGAACGTGCTTCAAAATCCAGCTTTCGACAGTCTGAACGTCCCACGCTTCTGCATCCATCGTTAACCAAGGCGCTCCGTCAGGCAGCATAGCGCATTCCCGCGTCCAGCGTTTTTCCAGCCGACCCAATTCAAGAAGCGAAAGCAAGCCAATCCCGGGAATTGCCCCTTTGTAATTTTTGATAGTGCCATCCAAATCAAGGACGTTTTTACCGTAAGTATGCTGGGCATAGGTTTCAACACCAAGCCCACGGGCTTCCGCCATCAAGAGTTTCTGCTGTGGGCCCACCCATTGGCCGCCAAAATCAACCCTGTGCCCTGCTATTTCACCAGGCTTAGAACGCCCGCCTACGCGGTCCCGCGCTTCAACAACGCAAAAAGTTTTCCCTGCGGCCTTCAGCTCACGCGCGGCCTTAAGTCCTGCGAGTCCTGCGCCCACGATGATGGCATCAAACAGCGTGTTTTGCTTAGTTTCTTTTTGGGCCATTTCAGTCCCCCGTATTGGCTGAGCCGATCTTTCAGGTCTGACAACCGAAAATCAAGCCTTATCAGCCAATATCGGGAAAAGCTGCGTTATGCTTTGTCTTTTATTGCTCCCAGCGCAGCATCAAGCGCGGCTTCCGCTGAGGCGTCGATATGAGGCACAACACCTTTTGCCTCCCACGGCTTGCCAGTTTTGGGCGAGATTGTTTGAGATATGGGCAAAAACATCAAAAGGCCGTTGCCCACGCCAATATAAGCGCCCGCATTACCAGCGCCCGCTGTTTTTTCCCCAACGAGCGTAGCGCGGTCGGTGTTTTTCAAAGCGTAAGACAGGGCTTCGGCACCAGACGCAGTTCGCTTGCTGGTCAAAACATAGATATTTTTATCGGCAAACTCGTCGCCGATTTCGGTCTCTACTGTCCACAGTTTTTGCGGCACATCGCTTTCACGGGAAATTCGTGAAGAAAGATGCGTGCGTTCACCAAAAAACTGGCTAGTAAAATATTGCACGCCCGGCACCGTGCCACCGGGGCAAGCGCGCACATCAATTATGATATTCTCTGCGCTAGATACCGCTGAAAGCTTCTCTGTGAACAGGGCAACATTATTATAAATGGGGCTGGTGATGGTTATTAAACCAGTGTTTACGTTCAGCATTTCGGCACTAATGCTGGTATTCCCGATCGCACCGCTACCACCCGGCGTGCGGACAACCCTACGCATGCGCGGCACTGCCTTACCGCCACCGGCTTTGGTACGGGCTTCTGTTGCGGCGCTCGTTCGAACACGCAAGTGCAGATCATGCGCCACATCCCACATCACTGTGTTAATCGCTTCAAGAAAATTGGCTTCGTCCATCGCCAGAAAGGCCGGGTCCTTTGCCGCAGAACGGAGGGCCGCCGCCAGCTTGTGCGCCGTAGCCTCTATTGGATACTGGCGGTCAATCGCCGCCGCCATCGTCTCAATAGTAGCACCATAATCCGCGTGCTTTTCGCTGGCAGGATTAGCCACTGCCGCAGCCGCTGCAGGGTTTGCACCATTTAAAAAGCTGCTCGCCAACAAGGCTGCCGCTAAGGGGTAAATATAGGGTTTCATTTGTTTAAATCCTCATTGCTGTTTATTTTTTCAGCCAGACGTTCTGCCCAGCCCTTATTTTCCAGTGCGGCCCGGAAGGCGGTAATGGCCTCAAACAGGCTTTTGCCGGTTTCGCTTTCTATGTCGACAACAGCGCTCCCCGCTGCGGCAGTGAGCGAATTCACTATAGGCACGAGGGCCCGGCCTTTTTTTGTCAGCCTGTAAATGGTACTTCGGCCGTCCTTTGGATCGGCCGCGGCTGATACAGCGCCCTTTGCTTTCATCGCTCGTAAAATTTTAAGCGCATGCACGTGGCTTACGCCCATCATCGTCGCCGCTCCCGCGGCGGTGACACTCTCAGCCTCCTCCAGATGAAGAATGAGAGAGGCCCAGCTGGGCTCAAGGTCCGCGTCAACCTTTCGGCATATGTCCGCACCCGCTTGCATCATATCAAGCGACAAGATGCGCAAGTGGCGGGCTAAATAAGCACGTTCGTGAACCATGGGGTCTCCTGCCTGCTTCAATATACGTAACTAGTTACATTAATTTCCCAAAGCGTCAATTCGGCCCACCGCGATTCAGCAACGCCCTGTCGAAAATCTCGACCACTGGCTCCGCGCTATTCAAACTTGCTTGTGTTTTTGTGCAGCGAACCGACCGGTGTTTCGCCCTGCGAGCGATACCGAAATGGTAAAACCCTGTTTTGCTACTAACGTTTAGTTACATTTGAAACACGGTCTGCTGCCAAAATTAGTCAGCAGCCTGCCGCTATTGTCGTTGGGTCTTTGCAGCCACACGGTTATATGGTGATATTCCCCGCTGGTAGCGAAAGGGTGCTTTAAACCCAGTCTAAAAAAAACAACATTGCACAGTATTTTGTAAGCACCTTGGGGTCGATCATGCGATTAACGAAAAAAAGTCTGGATAATCCCGCTGCAGTCGCTGTTATTGCCGCGGCTATCATGCTGCTCGGTATCATTTCCATGCTGGGTATGCCAGCCCAACTGCTGCCGCAAATTCAGAAACCGGTCATATCTGTTGTCAACAGCTGGCCCGGCGCTTCCCCTTCCGAGATCGAAAGTGAAATAGGTGTGCCGGTAGAGGAAGTGCTGCAAGGCACACCCGGGATGACAGAAATGGTCGCCTGGAACATGACCAACTTTGGCTTCATGCAGCTGGAGTTTGGTATCGAGACCGATATGACGCTGGCTTTGATTGAAGTAATCAGCCGCCTCAACCGCTTGCGCCCCCTGCCCGCGAACGCTGAAAAACCGCAAATTTTAATGGGCGAATGGGGCGACGCCAACGATACGCTCATTGAATATTTCGTCCAGCAAGTCGACGACAACCCGGCGCAGATATCGGCAAACGCAAAATATTTGCGCGATGTTATCGTGCCTGAATTACAGTCGCTGTACGGCGTGTCCCGGATTAGCCTAGATGATTTTTCCGGCGCGGGCGGCGAGCAATTGCAGATTATTTTTGATCCCTACCGCGCCGCTGATCTGGGTATCGATATCGCTCGTGTGCCTGCCCGTATCGGGCGCTCGGCAAATATTTCAAGCGGCTTTGTTGATGTGGGCAGGCGGCAATTTGCCTTGCGCTACGAAGGCCGCTATGACACTGACGAGCTTGCGGGGCTCATCCTTGAGTGGCGCGAAGGACAGGCGATCCGGCTCGGCGATATAGCGCGCATTGAAATAGGCCCCGGCCGGGTTGACGGTTTTATTTATCAGAACGGCAAAAAAGCCTTCCGCATGGCGATCCAAAAAGACAATGACGCCAATGTGCTTGAAGCGCTGGACGGCATCAAAAGCAAAATCAAAGAACTCAATGAAGGCAGGCTTGGCGCTCGCGGCATGCGGGCTGAGCATTCGTTTGACCCCGGCCTTTATATCAAGCGGTCAATCAGTTTACTTGGCGGCAATCTGGTGATTGGCATGTTACTCGCCATTGGCGTCCTGTGGGCTTTTCTGAGGCAGTGGCGTGCCACTTTCCTCATCGCCCTTGCGATCCCCATATCACTCCTGGCCACTTTTGTTGTTTTAAGCCTGGCGGGCCGAACACTTAACGTCATTTCCCTCGCTGGGCTGGCGTTTGCCACCGGCATGGTGCTGGACGCTGCAATTGTGGTGCTGGAAAATATCGTGCGTCTGCGGGAACGCGGCGAAAAACCCAAAGACGCCAGCGACAAGGGTGCGACACAAGTTTGGGGTGCGCTTCTGGCCTCCACCGCAACCACTGTTGCCATATTTATCCCGATCATGTTCCTCAAGGACGCCGAAGGGCAGATGTTCGCCGATCTGGCGCTCACCATCGCCATTGGCGTGAGCGTTTCGCTTATCGTAGCGGTAACCATCCTGCCCACAACTGCACGCTTCTGGATGCGCCAACTACCAGAACCTGAAGGCGGTGAAACCGTGTGGGACCGAATGACAACGGGCCTAATGACATTAACCAACAGCGACAGCAAACGCTGGAGCTGGATCGTAGGCCTTATTGTGCTTTCCGTATCGCTCACTATATCCTTGTGGCCGCAGAGCAATTACCTGCCGCCCGTGAAACGCGACACAGTGGACAGCTTTTTGTTTTTCCCACCCGGCACCAATGTGGAAACCGCTGACCGCGAGATCGCGCAAGTGATCAACAAACGTATTGAGCCCTATTTGAACGGCGAAAAACAGCCCGCCGTTCGGGACTATTTTTTCTGGTCTTTCCCTGGCGCTACAGGTGGGTGGCTCGCCCTTAACGGCGCGGACGGCGTTGACTTAGACGCGCTACAAAACACTGTGCAAAGCGAGATTATTGGCGGCATCCCTGACATGTTTGGCTTTACGCTAAGGCGTAGCTTATTTGGTGGTTTCGGTGATGCCAATAGCGTTGAGATGCGGATTTCATCGACCAATATGGATGCAGCCCGTGATGCCACAAGGCAAGCCATGGGCGCCGTTTTTGGCAGCATACCTGGCGCGAACGCAAGCCCACAGCCGCCACTCGACGAAGTAACGCAGTTACAATTTGACCCGAACGACGAACGCTTGGTGGAAGTTGGCTGGACCCGCGCCGACCTTACGCAAGTAATTTTGGAACTTGGGCAAGGCTCTTGGCTCGGTGAATATTTCGATGGACAAGAACGCCTCGATATCTTCCTCAAGGCCGAACGATTCACGACACCTGAAGCCATGTCAGATGTGCCCGTGCAAACGCCGCTCGGTGGTGTTGTACCGCTCGGGGAGCTTGCTACTATTTCTACAACCGTTGGGCCCAACGCAATCATTCGATTTGACCGCCAGCGCGGTTATAGCCTCGTTGTTAACCCGCCACCCGGCATGGCGCTTGAGGAACTCATTACCGCACTAAAAGAAAAGATCGAGCCTGGCATATTGGCGGCTCTGCCCGAAGACGGGAAAGTTGTTTACGCGGGCAGCGCCCAGGATTTAGAACGTGCGCTTGGCACGCTCGGCGCCAATTTCTTTATGGCGCTCGGGCTTCTCATTCTGATTATGGCGGCGCTTTTCAAATCGCTTAAATCCGCGATGCTGGTGATTATTTCCATACCACTGGCGGGCGTTGGCGGTGTGTTGGCAATTACGCTGATGAACGCGATCAAATTCCAGCCGCTTGATCTGTTGGGCATGATTGGCTTCATTATCCTTCTTGGCTTGGTGGTCAATAACGCAATTCTTTTGGTTGCCCAGACCCAAACAGCCGAAAGCCGCGGTATGAGCCGGCAAGACGCCGTGCAGCAAGCCCTCAGATTGCGGCTTAGGCCCATTTTCATGAGCACACTTACCAGCCTTTTTGGTATGTTGCCGCTTCTTATCTTCCCCGGTTCCGGCAGCGAAATATACCGCGGCATGGCGGCGGCTATTGTTGGCGGCATGAGTGTTTCAACCATTTTCACGCTTATATTGCTGCCGAGCTTACTGCAGCTAACGCGCGGCAAAACACCGGGTATGGCCGGGCACAGCATCAACCCTAAAAGCCCTGTGGCTGCGGAATAAAAACAGAATAAACAAAGAAACGACAATTTATGACTTTCAAACAATGTAAAATTTACCTTGCCGCCAGTATTGCGGCGCTTTTAATGCCGCTAGCCGCTGCGACTGGCCAGCAGGACGGCCCCCCGCCCGCGCAAGTGAAGGTGGTTAGCGCCGAAGATCGCCAACTGGCACCCGAAATGTCTGTGTCCGGCACGGTAATCAGCTTGAACGACAGCCGAATTTCAGCGGAGGTTGAAGGGCCGCTCTTGTCGTCCGCGCAAGTGGGCAGTGCCGTCAACAAGGGTGACACACTCGCCCGCATTGACGACCGGCTCTTGAAGATAGCGGCCCGGCGCGCCGAGGCGCGGTTGGCGAGCCTGAAAGCCGATATGGTTTTCCGCGAGGCGGACGTGAAACGCTTTGAGGAGCTTGCCGAACAAAATAATGCTTCTACGGCCCGGCTTCAGGAAGTGATCGCCCGGCGCGAAACCCTCAAGCAAGACATTGCAGACGCAAAAGCCGTGCTTGACCGCGCGCGCGGAGACCTTGAGCGCACCATTATCCGTGCTCCTTTTGCTGGGCATGTGGCCGAACGGCTCGCCGCGGCCGGGGAATATATGTCGGTAGGCACTGAAGTTATCCGCCTCGTGGATACAGCCAACATAGAAATTACCATGGCTGCGCCCATTTCGACCATTCCTTTCCTGGCGGACGGCAATTTGATCAGTGTGACAAGCGGAACCACGCAGATGCAGCTGCCTATCCGGACCATTGTGCCTGTCGGTAACAGTGTTTCGCGCATGGTGGAGGTTCGCCTTTCGGCGAACGCCAAAAACTGGGTTATCGGCGCGCCAGTGAAAATCACACTGCCCAAGGGCGAAGCGGTTCAGTCAGTTGCGGTACCGCGCGACGCGCTCATTTTAAAAGGCGGATTGGCCTATATTTTTGTGGTTGGCAGCGACGGCAAAGCTGAACGCCATAATATAGGCAGAGCAGTGACAGTGGGCCTGTGGGTGAAGGCGCCCGTGGGCATACGCGCCGGCGACAAAGTTATTGTGCGCGGCGGCGAACGCCTTCAGCCGGGACAAAACGTTATTATTCAGAACAAATAAGAGCAGTTTCAAACAGTCCGGCCAGGCGGGTATCGACCCGTCGCTGTAGCTATTCCCTCGTCCAGATTTGCAAACCGGTGGCAGCCACCAAAAATTGTAGCTGCTCATTTGCACCAACCGTTTTTTCGCTGCCCGGTATCGGATTTTGGTGGTCCATTCGCTCATTATTTCCAATTAAGTTCCACGTGCCTTGGGGCAGCTGCACATTTCTAAAAATACCTTTCTCCTGCCCTACATTCATTAACACCAGCACATCACCGCCAACCACATAGCCGAGTAGTGCTTCATTTTCTGGCGCAATCCACTGATATTGGCCTGGAATATGGGCGGCGGAACGAAACACCTTGCCAGCCTCGGAGAGGCGGAAACTGATCATGCCCTTCCAGAACTCAAGCATGCTCGCATAGTCTGTGTGCCCGACCGTTTGCCCAACAGTTTCCCACTGATACTGGTTGGCAGCGCGCTGGTTATAGGTGTCATCCCGGCCCTTGAGGCGAATTTCACCGTCTTCGTTAAATTTGACCGTATCCTCAATTTTGGAGCTGCCCTTACTGCGGAGAAATTCCGTACCGCCGTGGATCACAATCGGCCCCTGCGAGGTGAACAGCATCGTAACCGCTAGTTTGAAGGGCCCCTCGTCAACACCCGTGCGCCCGTCCCAGTCACGCTTGGCGAACCTGTCTGCCAGCGCCCAGTTGTCGTGAATATCCAGATAATTCAGCCCGTCGTTGGGAGAACTGGCCTCTTCAGCATAATCATTGACGATGCCTTTCATGGCGTCAGCACGCAGGCCCGAATTGCCGCCGGCATAGCCCCGATCAGTGAGTTTGTTGTTGAGCACAAAGGGTGAGCCCTTGAAGGCATCGCGAGCCGTATCCTGAAAGAAAGTGATGGGCGCGTCGATCTTATACCAGTCCCAATCCTCGTTGGCGCGGATGTATGGGTCGGTCACATCAATCCAGGCTTCGCCGTAGATGATCACATCTTCGCCCAGCTCTTCCCGCAGCTTGATCATGGTTTGCTCGTCGATTTGCCCCGCCAGATCAATCCGAAATCCGTCAATGCCGAAGTCTTCAACAAAATGCTTGGCCTGATCAATGATCCAGCGCTGCACCATGGGCCGGTCTTCGGTTTTCACCTCGTTACCGTAGGGGCCGATATGCTCGCCCTCGTCATTGGTGCGGTAATAATATTGGCGGTCAAAGCCGTTGAAATTCAAAGGCACCTTGCCGCCCCGCATATCTTCGCCTGTGTGGTTCGGTACAATATCAATAATCACCGCGAGGCCGTGGTCGTGAAAGGCCTGCACCAGGTCACGAAACTGCTCCCGCTCCATGCCGGGTTCTGTGCCTTTCTGGCGGTATTTATTCTCGATGGCAAAAGCGTGCGTGGTGCTGTAGCCCCACTGGTAATTCTCGGTTGCGATTGCCTGCGCGATCATGTCCGGATCGTTTTCAAACGCCTCGCGCCAAGGCCCGTCAGGATAATGGTGATATTCCTGCATCGGCTGCAGGTGCACCACATTGATGCCAAGGCTCGCCAGATAATCAATACCGATGGGTTCACCGCGGCTGTTCACCAGGCCCTTCACCGCCATCGCGGGGATGGTGCCCTTTAGGTCATCTGACACCGGCAGCAGGTCAGTGAAATCCTGCACATGAACTTCGTAAGCCACCACATCTTCCATTTTGGGGCGACCACCTTTGAGCGGCGCCGCTGGAGTGATATTAGGCCAAACCCGGCTTTTACCGTAACTTTCCATCTGCACAAGGGCGTATGGATCGCTTATGTGCACGGGCTGCTGCTCATAAAACTGATTACCTGGGTCATCAGGTCCGTGGGCGGTGAAATCATAATATGTGCCCTTGAGGTTGCCTTCGAGCGTGGCCTCAAAAACACCGTCGGTGTCCCGCACCATATCAACCGTCATACGGGCGGCAGAAGGCACATCATTGGCTCCATCATAAAGATAGAGCTTTACCGCCTCGGCACGCGGCGCGAACACACGGAAACTGGTTCTGCTGCCGTCCTCGGCGATAACTGCCCCCATCGGCTTGTTTGAATATAAAGTGCGAAACCAGCCATCAAACCTGACCCGCACTTTGAGGCCACCGCCAACAAGTTCCACATAGTGCACGCGCTTGATATCTAGCGGCTCTGACGGCACCAAAAGGCTTTCCCGCAGCGTATTAGGGAGCACAGCAGCCAGCGCAATCTCGCGCCCTGAGGCATCGGTCAGGCGCCAGTCAGCAACGCTGAGCGGTCTGTCTTCAGCCGAGCCTTCCACATCAACCCAAATGGCTTTTGGGCCACGAATTTCGGCACGTAAGCCTGTCACGCTTTGGCTAAAAGCTGCGTCCGGGACTTTAGACTGTGCTTTCACTGCCGGTACCATCAAAAATGACAGCGCTGTCAATATGAGGCCAATTGTAAGAAGCTTGTGTGCGCGAGAAGCCATGCCGATCTCCAAATTTTTGCGTGATGTTGCTACCCTAACGGATGTGCGCCGGGGCGCAACCGTGATTTTCGCTTACAGCGGGTTTGGTATTATTCGCCCTGCTTCAGGGCTTTCATTATTTCAGGGATCAGCGCGGCATGCGTATCACGCATATAGAGATACAGTTCAAGTTTGCCGAGCGGTTCGGATGAAACCTCAAATATGGTTTTCCCCAAACGGTCTCCAATAGCAGCGTAGGCAGAGCCGCGATCAAGGAACACAATATCGCTGCGACGCGATGCAAGCAGGTTAAACAGCTGGTCCACGCTTTCGACCAATAACCTGTTTTCAAACTCGTCTATTTTCTTTTCCAGAAATCTTCTGCCGATCTGGGTCGAGGCGACAAATCCGTAATAATCGTGCAGGTCATCAAACTTTTCGATCTTCATATTTGGCCACCAGCTGAATACACTGACTTCCATTGTTGCAAATACATAAGGTAGGCGGATCATATGGGCATATTCAGGCCCCTGGGCCTCAACGCTCCACAGCCCTCCGTCCAAAATACTGTTGCGGGCCATGGCCAGGGACCGCGCCGCCGGAGCCTTTGAAAAATAAAATTCAACACCTAGGGCGGCTTCGATTTTTTTGAGTTTTTGCCAGGCTTCGCCACCGGTGGGGGGCATAATATAGGGCGCGCCAAACGTGGAGCTGATATTAAGACGCCGGGGGCTTTTCTCCGGTTCCCCTTCCGCAAACACAAGCGAACCGGCTATTGGTTGCGTCAACAGCACAGCCGAAAATACTATATATTTCAATATATTAGCCATTCTGTGAAATAGCCTCGCCTTATTGCCCATGATGCTGCAGCTCAACCTTAGGACAATAAAATGTACAAAACATAAATTTAATGTTGCGTCCAAAAACGGTGTCTAGCTGCGGTTTGGCTTTACTTGCGCGCGTCCGGCGCTAAATGAAATCTAGACGCTAAGATTATTGGAGTTCTCATGAGTACCAGTGGAACGCACTTTGATGTATTGATTGTCGGCGCAGGCATCTCCGGCATTGGGGCCGCTTGCCACCTTCAGCGCAAATGCGCTGGCAAAAGTTTTGCCATTCTGGAAGGACGTGCCGACATAGGCGGCACATGGGACCTGTTCCGCTATCCCGGCATTCGCTCCGACAGCGACATGTATACGCTTGGCTACGCTTTCAAACCATGGAAGGAAGCTGAGGCTATTGCGGACGGCCCTTCCATTTTAAAGTATCTGAACGAAACCATCGAAGAAAATGACCTGCGTAACAAAATCCAGTTCAACAGCAAGGTTACCCGGGCAAGCTGGTCAACGGCAGACGCACGCTGGACGCTCGAAATCAAGGTTGAAGGCAAAGCCGAACCAGAAATAAGAACCTGTAAATATCTTTCCATGTGCAGTGGTTATTATAATTATGATCATGGATATTTGCCTGAATTCAAAGGCATGGATGATTTCAACGGCGCGATCGCGCATCCGCAACACTGGCCTGAAGACATGGACTACAGCGGCAAAAAAGTTGTTGTGATCGGCAGTGGGGCTACGGCTGTTACGGTGGTACCAGCCATGGCTGAAACAGCAGGCCATGTTACAATGCTACAGCGGTCGCCCACCTATATTGTTTCACGCCCCGGCCATGACGGACTGGCAAACTGGCTGCGGAAGTGGCTACCGAACTATTTTGCCTACAAAATCGCCCGCACCAAAAATATTCTGATGACAATGTTGATGTTCAAGCTGGCGCGCAGCAAACCAAAACCTTTCAAGGCACGCCTTCTGAAAATGGTACGCGAAGAACTTGGTCCCGGGCATGATATCGAAAAAGACTATACGCCCAGCTATGATCCGTGGGATCAGCGCATCTGCGCTGTGCCAAACAGTGACCTTTTTAATGTCATAAGGAAGGGTGCTGCGTCCGTAGTAACGGATCACATCGATCATATCACCGAAACCGGCATAAAACTAAAGTCAGGCAAAACACTTGAAGCCGACATTATTGTCCCGGCCACAGGCCTTAGCCTGCAAACTTTGGGCGGTATGGTGCTGGTGATTGACGGCGAGGAATTGGACCTCGGCAATACAACAATTTACAAAGGCATGACGCTTTCCGGCGTGCCAAATTTCGCCTGGACAGTCGGTTACACAAATGCCTCATGGACACTGAAGGCTGACCTCACCGCCGACTATGTGTGTCGCCTGCTGAACCATATGGAAAAAAACCACTATAAAATCTGCACACCCTTATTGGGCGACGAAACCGCAAGTGACGAGCCTTTACTGGATTTGAAATCAGGGTATATCACGCGCGCACTGGCCGATCTGCCCAAGCAGGGCAAACGCCCACCGTGGAAAAACCACCAAAACTATATTTCCGATCTGATGCACATAAAGTTTGGGCGTGTGAACGACAGTTTTATGAAATTCAGCTAACAGCCGAGCATTATCAACCCTGCACCAGCGCCCATTCAATTGCCTCAGCCCGCCGCCCCGCGAACAATATTTCCCGTCGGCGGCTTGCTAGCTGATATTCATACATGGGGTCGTAATAATCCCTGAGCAAGTGCGCAATCCAGGCACGATGTTCATCGTCTGACCTTGTCTTTTGATGCTGATCAATGGCATGCTGCATCAATTCACTGACATCCTGATAGCGAGCTCCACCCAGTCGTTTTTTAATACGGGCCAAGGCTTCCTGTAAAAACTCTCCGTGCTTCCCTGCCCCGTCTTCGCCAAATGCAGCGTCATATTCAGACCTTAGACCAACAACATAATCACGGTGGATCAAAGCCACGCGCTCTTCAAATGGCTCTTCTATTATTATAGTTGGCGCGTCTGACATTTTATCCGCAAGCGGTTTTGGTATCTCCAGGCCGCCGATCCTTCGCCCCTCGTCTTCAACATACACTGGCCCACTATACCCACCCGTAAGTTTCATCAGCTTTACAGACAGGTTATTCTCAAAGTTAATTTGTGTTGGCTGACCCGCCAGACGCCTGCCAAAGCTGGACCCCCGGTGACCCGCCAGCCCTTCTAAATCAAGCCCGTGCGCGATGGCCCCCAGAAAATCTGTTTTACCAACCCCGGTTCTACCCGCTGCGACGATGAAGTCCGTCGTTTCGATAAGCCGATTGCTTTCTTCGATAAGAAAACGCCGCAAGGCCTTGTAACCACCAACAACCAGCGGGAAGGGCGACCCTGCTTCCTCCATCCATCGCTGACTTATTTGCGACCGCATACCGCCCCGCATGCAAAATAAATAGCCCTGTGGATTACTAGCTGCGAATTTGGCCCACTTGGAAATCAAGTCGGTCTTCCGCGCGCCTTGCACAAGCGTATTGCCAAGCGCAACAGCGGCTTCCTGCCCCTCGTTTTTATAGGCGATGCCCACAGCCTCGCGTTCGCTATCTGTCATAAGCGGCAGGTTGACCGCGCCGGGTACCGAGCCTTTTTGAAACTCAACAGGCGCCCGTACATCAAAAAATGCCGTATCCTCTAGAAACAGTTTTCGGTAATTTTTCGTGTCGAGCCGTATGGTCTTATCGTTTGCCACAGCCGGCCTTAAACGACTTTGATCAGCGGACCATCGGTCCCTGATGTCATTTGACCAATTGGTGTTAGGTCAAGTCCTGCTTCCGCAAAACATGCCTGAAGGTCACTGCATTGCGCATCAGAGGCGGCAACCAATAAACCACCACTGGTTTGCGGGTCACACAGTATTTGCTGCTGCAGCGAATTTAGCGGGCCTACTTTATGACCATAGCTTTCAAAATTACGGTGGGTTCCCCCTGGCACACAGCCCTCTTGAAGGTAATCCAACACGGGCGCGAGAGTTGGCACGGCGGAGAAGTCAAGTTCTGCGCTCAACTCGCTGCCTTCACACATTTCACTAAGATGGCCCAATAGCCCAAAACCGGTAACGTCTGTTATCGCAGTAACCGTATCAAGCGCCGCCAGTTCCGCCCCAATGCTGTTCAAAATACACATTGTATCGCGGGCGAGAAACGCATGCTCATCGCGCAATTTTTTTTGTTTCTGTGCGGTCGTCAGGACACCAATGCCCAAAGGTTTGGTGAGAAACAGCGTATCGCCGGCTTTTGCCGTATCATTACGCCGCAGTCCGGATTTAGGAACCTGTCCGGTTACCGCCAGACCAAAAATCGGCTCGGGCGCATCAATACTATGCCCACCGGCGAGAGGAATTCCCGCGTCTTTGCAAGCGGATCTGCCGCCATCGATAACCCGTCCCGCCACCTCAGGCGGCAACTTGTCAACGGGCCAACCAAGAATGGCAATCGCCATCACTGGGCTACCTCCCATGGCGTAAATATCGCTTATGGCATTTGTCGCCGCAATGCGGCCGAAGTCAAAAGCATCATCACAAATGGGCATGAAGAAATCGGTGGTGCTGAGAATAACGTTGCCACCTCCAATGTCATACGCGGCTGCATCGTCACGGCTTTGGTTGCCAACCAGCAAACCGGGATCTGGCGCTATATTGAGGCTGGTTTCCAATATGCGGTCGAGCACAGCAGGGGCAATCTTGCAGCCACAGCCTGCACCGTGGCTATATTCGGTAAGCTTTATTTCGGCGTTGCTCATAGTAAAATCCCATTCGCCCTACTCAGTTATTGATAACCACACTGTAACGGAGCGGCTACCTAAAAGGGCTTATCACAAGTTTATCATATTGCCCGGACATAATATTGCCTTACGCTGATGTTTCAAATCGGCTTTAGCGTTGAGAAACCTATGGAAATGAGGCTATAGCTTCACTAGTTTCGATTTTGGATGGCACGCAAAATAACTGGTGGTGAAAATTTGCAGATACCTGTCTGGAGTTTAAAAGCGGCCGAATGGGCAACGAAAGGGCGCTGGGTTATTTTACTGGCGGCTGCCGGTGCCTTCATGCTTGCGCTTTTTGCCATGCAAGGGCTGAAGGTCTCCACTCGGCTTGACGCCCTGATGCCCGAAAATGCCGCCAGCGTTCACACTTTGAACGCCGCCAAAGAAAAAGCGGGCAGTTTTGCGTCCATTCAGGTTGTTATCGAAGGCGATGACCGGGACCGTATAGAAGCGACGCTAATATTGTTGGAAGCCTTCACGCGCCGATTACCTTGGGCCGAGAGCGTGCAATATTTCGAAGATATTTCAGTGCTGGAACGACACAAGCTATTGCAACTTAGCGTGCCGCAGCTCGAAGAAGTAGAGCAATCGCTCGAAGGCGAAATGCTTGAGGCCACCGCGCGGGAATTTAAGAAAACCACCGGGATCGATTTGAGCATCAATTTGGTTGATAGCGGCGTTAAAGCTTCTAGCATTGAGCCCACGGAAAAGGATGCTGAACGTCAAGAAAATATAGAAAACACTGAAAAAACGGATCGGGAAAAATTACTGGAGCCTATTGAGACCGAGCGCCGGTTCACAACAGAGGATGGCCGCTCGCAGGCTCTGGTCATCTGGCCCGTGCAGGGCCGTGAGGGGCTGGGCGAAGCGAAAAGCATGATCTCGGATGTGGCGGCGATCATTAAGGCCCTTGAGTTAAATGCCCCCGCTGAAGGCATGCGTGTTGGCATTGCTGGGCGCATCCGCAATAAGGTCGCGCAGTTTGACGCCGTGATCAACGACGTTGTTGTGGGCTTGGGCACCAGTGTGAGCCTAATCATTCTCCTGCTGCTGGTGCATTACCGGCGCCTGATTGTGGTGCCTCTCATAATTGTGCCGCTGGTCACCGGCATTGCCTGGACAATCGGCGTTACCGCCATTGTCATTGGCGGCTTGAACTTGATCACCATTTTTCTGGCGTTAATCCTGTTTGGCCTTGGCATTGATTTTGGGATCCATAATTACAGCCGCTATGCGGAGGCCCGCGCGAGCGGCAGCGGCCACACAGAAGCCATTGCGATAGTTATTGGCCTCACCGGCAAGGCGTCGCTTATTGCAGGCCTTACCACTGCGGTCGGTTTTTTTGCGCTGATGTTCACTGAGTTCAGGGCCTTTAGAGAATTTGGCTTTATCGCGGGGTCGGGCATCCTTCTGATTTACTGCTCCATGTATTCGGTTTTCCCGGCGCTGCTGTCTGTGTTTGAGCGGCGCATCAATTGGCAAAAAATGAAGAAAGCTGACAAACCGGATCCCACCAGCACAGGCCTCGTAAGGCGTTTGTTCTTTGCCAGCAAATATCCCGGCGGAACACTATTGGTTTTACTGCCAATACTCGTGGCAGCGGCCTTTTTAGCCCCACAATTGAGCTTTGAGAAAAATTTCAAGAATATTCAGGCGGCGCGGTCGCCTGAACATCTGTGGGCGACCAACCAATCTAAAGGTATTTTCAAAGGCGGGCACGACCGGGCGGTACTGGTTGTAAAGTCCCTTGAAGAAGTAAAAGCCATTGAAGATTATTTCGCTGACTATGCTGCAAAAGATACAGCAACCCCCACCATTGCCAAACTGTCTAGTGTTAGAAACTTCGTGCCGGACGCCACCGAACAGGCCGAACGCCTGAAAGTGATAAAACGCATGTGGGAAAAACTGGAGGACGCAGGTAATCTGCCCGAAGATCTCGCTGACCAGGCCAAATATTTGGAGGTTGGTGAACTGTCAGCGACCGACCTGCCGCCCGCGATGCGCCGCGTTTATCTGGGCGATGAAAGCCAGCCCGGATATTTGATGTATATTTATAATTCGGTGACAATGGACGACGCTGATTTGGCGAAACAATTTTATGACGATGCCGCCGAATTCACCGTAAACGGCATAACCTACCATCCGGCTTCGGAAGGCTTCATTTTTGTTGAAATGCTGGCGCTCATGAAAGCAGACGCGGTGCGTGCAGTGTCGCTGGTTGGCGGAGTTACAGTGCTGCTGGTCCTGTTATTTGTGCGCTCCGTTACAGGGGCTGTTACCATCTTGGCACCAACCGTCGCCGGGCTGGTGATTACACTGGCTGCCATGACAGTATTTGACCTGCCGCTTTCCATTATCAATATGGTGATCCTGCCGTCGCTGATCGGCATATCTGTCGATAACGGCATCCATATATATAAACGCTACCATGAAAGCGCCGAGAGCGTGACTACAGTTATGACAACAACAGGCCGAGCAGCCAGCATTACCACGCTTACCACCATGCTAGGGTTTGGCGGCCTGGTCACAGCCTCCATGGGAGGGCTCCGCTCCATGGGGGCCTTAGCGCTAATCGGCTTTGCCACTTGCCTGATATTGACCTGGACAATGCTGCCGGCGCTCCTTAAGTATTCCGAAGTTTTTGGCGGACGGGTACGCAAGGCCGAGACCCAGGAATTAACACATGATTGAAGACCTTCTCATTGTTGCAGCGGGCATGGGCACCCGGCTTAGAGCCAAAGGCAATCTGAAGCCTCTGGTAGAGCTTGACGGCGTACCGATGATCGAGCACGCAATGACTGCGGCTTTTGCTGCCGGGATGAAGCGGGCAACAGTCGTCACCGGTTATCATGCCGATGTACTGGAGAATTTTCTGGACGAACTGAGCGCCCGCAAAGGGTGGCAAATAAACACGGTTCATAACCCAGATTTCATGTACCCAAATGGACTGTCTGTCCTTAAAGCATCGACGGTTCTCACCGGGCCGTTTTGTCTGGCCATGTGCGACCATCTTGTTGAACCAACATTATACCACCGCCTGCTTGCTACTGCGTTAAAAGAAGACGAAGTTGCGCTTGCTGTCGACCGCCGTCTTGAAAACCCTTATGTCGACATAGACGATGTTACGAAAGTTCGCCTGTCAGGCAGGCATATCAAAGGCATTGGCAAGGAACTACCGGTCTTCAATGCCTTTGACTGCGGTATTTTTGCGGCTGGCCCCGCCCTTTTTGAAGCTATTGAAAAAAGCGGTCGTGAAAGCAGTGATTATTCGATCTCAGGCGGCATGACTATGCTAACCGCGGAAGACAAAGCCGTTGGTATAGATATTGGCGACGCCTTCTGGATTGATGTCGATAGCCCGGACATGCACGAATTGGCTACAAAGTGGCTGGACCAGAAAAAAACTGGTTAGGGGGCTTTCAGCTGCTGCAGGATCAGCTTGTCAGCGGGTGTTAACGCCAAAAGCCTTACGGACCCCAAAAACAATATTATTGAAAGGAAAATGGCCGGACCAAAGACCATACCGTCTGTCATTGGCATGCTTTGCCTGACGAGTATAAGCACGCTTGCCGTGACAATACCAAAGCCCACAGGGATCAAAAAAGCGCGGCCTAAAATCCGTATATCTAAATGCTTCCTCAGCATATAAAGCCGCCCGACCGCTAGGCTCGACATCGCCGTGAGAAAACCAAGGGCGGCTCCTTCCGCACCGTAGCGCGCCGCCAGAAAATAAATTGCCGTCAGTTCAATTGTCAAAGCAATGAGGATCAGTTTCGGAGGCACCCGGGGTTTGGCAAAAACCAGAGCCGTCTCAGTGAGGGCAAAGCTACCGTCCAAAAGTTCAGCAATAAGCAAAGCGCCGAGCACAGCCGCGCCCACTGTAAACTGGTCGCCAAAAAGGCCCATCAATTCACCAGAAAACAGGAAGAACGGTATCGTAACGGCCAGTTGCAACGTGAATACCCAGCGGCAGAATCCTGCCAGTTTGGCACCAATCACTTCGCGTCTGGCTTCATGGTGAAGTTTTGCAAGCACCGGCGACATCATTGGTTCAAACAGCTGGTGAATTTTGTGCGGCACCGTCACAATTTGCTGAGCCATATAATATATACCCGTCACTTGGTGGCCAGCCACCAGCGAAAGCACCAATATATCCAGCCGCCGGAAGCCCATAACACCAATGTCTGTGATGCCCACCGGCAGACTTTTTGCCGGGATCTGATACAGGGCCCGCGGCCGAATTTTTGCTGCAAAAACACTGCGCCAGCCAATAGCACCACTTAGGCCTATCGCAATGCCGGTTGCGGCGCCAAGGCTGGAAATAGCATAGGCCGAGATAAGGCCATTTTCTGTATTACCCACAGAATAGAAAATAAGCGCAGCCGCCAAAAAGGCCCAGGGCTCCATCACGCAGCGGGCAATAACCTCCCAGCGAATAATGCGTTTAAAGCGTATGGCCGTGCCGCCCACTTCAGCAACCACAATGCCTGGTATCGCCAGATATAATATCAGCGGCATCGTATCGTTGGGAAACAAAACAGGCCACGCCAGGCCCAGCGCAATTGACATAACCACCGCGAGCAAAAGCGAAGACAAGAGAGCTTCCTTTACGATGCGCGCTGTTTCGCCGTTTGCTTTCTTGTCGCTGAGCATATCGAGAAGGCTACGTTTCAATCCCAGCACAGCGATCGCCGCCAAAATTTCTGTAATGGCAGCAACCTGCCCGAGGAGCCCAAGCGACGCGGCGCCAAACAACTGACCTGCGACAACCATCAGCGTCAGCCTAGCCAGCATGCGACCACCAAACCCGCCAAGCGAGGCCAGCGCCCCCCGTAGTATATCTTTAATGTCGTCTATGCCGCCCATCAGGCTGCCTCTGTTGACGGTATCTGCTCCAAAATCGAAACTTCAGAATTTTTCTCTGCAATCAGCAACCACAGCAGAACAAGGTTCAGCACTAGAACTTCAAAAATAAAGTACCATATGGGTTGGCCGATCAGAGCGAAAAAGAAAATCAGAAATGTGCGGTTATTAGCGTTTAGCAAACCCCAAGCACGCACCATAGGAACGGTTTTCGCGACCAAAACTTGCGCTTTCTTGTCGCCGTCTTCAGTGCCTCGCAGCCCGACCAATTGTTCGTCGAGGCCGTAATCGCGCCCGGAAACAGCCTTTTGGGCCCAATCATACATTGCCGCCAAAGCAGACTTTTTTCCGTCCACCGTCAACAGGCCTTCTTCTATCATTTCGCGGGAAATTCCGTTCAACCTGCGCTGATATTTTTGCCTGCGCTCTTCATAGCCTGCCGCCTGCACTGCATGGGATAGGCCCGCGCCTACAACAAGCCACCAAACAGTTATCGGGGCCCCTGCATTTATTATTTGAAAAGCAAGCGCCAAATAAACTGCACTGAAAACGAGATGGTCGCATACACCGTCCAGGATGCGGCCAAAGGCGCTTGTTTGTCCGGTGGCCCGAGCCAAACGGCCATCGGCACCGTCCGAAATATGCCAGCCAAGCATGGCTGCAAAAGCACCAAACACCGGCAATGGTTCGGGCAGATCATAATATAAGAATGCCGCCAGAACCCCAAGGCCCAGCCCGACAAGCGAAACCAAATTGGGGCTGAGACCAACTTTAACGCCAACATTTACGATCAAATCGGAAAGCGGGTGGATAAAATACCGGTTGGACGCATCTTCGATGGATAAAGGCCGCCCATATTCATGGGCCTTGTCTTCTTCAGCTTCACCCACCGGTTGGTCAGCCATTTTTTATCCTTTGCCCGCAGGATATTGATAAAGAGGCACCGCCGATCCCTGAAAAGGCGGTGTCTCAATTACATACTATTGTGCCCTTATCACTCGGCAGCAGCAATCTTTGATTTATCTGAATTTTCAACGGCGACGGTAGAAACATGCGACCCTTCAATGAAGGCCTCTGTCATCAACCGTGCAACATCATCGGTATGCTGGATCGGCGGGTGCTTACAGAAGTATGCTGAAGGCCCTTCAATTACACCGGCCTGACCGCGGTCAAGCGCCACTTTTGCACAGCGAATGCTATCGATCGCAACACCGGCTGAATTCGGAGAATCTTCAACTGAAAGCCGAAGCTCCAAATTCATTGGTACGTCACCAAACAAACGTCCCTCCATACGCAGGAAACAAACTTTATTATCGTTTTGCCAGGCCACATAGTCACTTGGTCCTACATGAATATTTTCGTCGTCAATGCGGTTCGCTGCAACAGACTGAACGGCTTCGGTCTTCGATTCCTTCTTGGACTCAAGCCGGCTTTGGTTTTTCATGTTCAGGAAATCAGTGTTTCCGCCTGTGTTCAGCTGGTACGTGCGGTCCATCGCCACGCCGCGTTTAGCGAACAGGTCAGTCAACACGCGGTGAACAATGGTCGCGCCCAGCTGTGCTTTGATATCATCACCAATGATGGGCAGGCCCGCTTTTTCAAAACGCGCGGCCCATTCCGGGTTGCTGGCGATGAAGACCGGAATATTATTTACAAATGCAACGCCAGCTTCAAGCGCGCATTCAGCGTAAAACTCGGTGGCTTTCTGGCTGCCAACTGGCAGATAATTCATCATTACATGAACGCCAGACGCCTTCATTTCCGCCACTACATCTTCTTTTGTGGCCTGGCCACCAGAACCGAGCATGAAACGGCGCGCATCAGGATAACTTGCCATATGGTCAGAATAACCATCCAGCACATTGCCCATTTTCACGGCTACGCCCTGTTGCGGCACATCCGCATGGAAAACAGTTGTGCAATTGGGGTCAACAAACAGCGCTTCGGCTACATCTTTGCCCACCTTGCGTTCGTCAATATCGTAGGCTGCCACCACTTTGATATCGGAAGGCGCATACCCCCCCAACTCATCATGCATCAAGCCAGACGCATCGCTGTCACGATCGGCGCCGTAATAGTAAATGCCCTGCACCAGCGAGCTCGCGCAGTTCCCAACACCAATTATGGCGACATTGATCGAATTTTGTGCGGTTGCAGTCATGTTTGTCACTCCAAGTCTTACTACTTGTTATAGAAGGGGCAACCTACCACGTGTGGCGGTTCTTCCAACAATTTTTTCAAAAATTAGTCTGTGATATTACAGCGCTCTTAAATGCGGGGCTATCAGAAAACCCTATGGGTTTCAACTAAGGTTTCTTTGTGGTTGTGGGCAAAATATAATTACCTGTGGCATCATTTCAAGATTACCCCGCGAAATCCGCAAAAAACATGGGCTACAGACACCAGCTGCAAAGCTTATCAGGCCTTAATTTTGGCGAAAAACTAAACCATTCATAGTTATAAGAACCATTTATAGGTGCTAAATTTTTGGCACCTATAAATCTTTCGATCACTAAATAGCGAGCACACTTTTAACGGCGAGAGCGACGACGTTTTGCCTTCACCTTCCCCATTTGAATATCTTCAGCAAGGGCCCGTCCTTCCAGAATGGTTTCCTGCTCGCCTTCAGTGAGAGTAAACTTGTAAGTTGCAGCATAACGAAGCCGATTGACGTCAGCCATCGAACCCGCGGCCAGTTTTTCCAAGCCATTTAGCTGGTCTTTCAGGTTAAAGGATTCCAACAAACCGCCTATATGCATCTCACCAGACAATATTGCATCGCCGCTTTGGCCCGTAACCCGCCAACTTTTCCCGTCTTCGCTAAAAGAAAAGTTTTCCACATCAAAGCGGGCAGGTTTGCCTGCGTTCGAGACAAGAAGCAAAGCAAAATGTGTTTTCCCGTTTGGTGTTTCAAAGGCGTGAAGCAGTGGCTCTTGGGGGCCGTCAGAGTTGATGCTGGTAAATCGCCGCCAGCGCTTCATCATGGCATTGGGGGCCTTGTGTTGTACAACATGGATACCGTACCCGCGCCCTACCCCGATTTGGTGCCAGTCACCGTCTGGGCCGGGCCCACCGATCTCGGGCCCGTCGCGCCAGCGCGCCTCGGCTGTGGCCGAGGGCGCATAAAGGGTAACCGCCGGCAGGCCAACTTTGTTATCTGGTTTCACAAGCGCGATAGCATCGTCTTTTGCACTAAAATCCACGTCCAGTTCTGCAGCCGTATTATGAAGCTGCAGTTTGAAGCTGGGAGTGCTGCCTGAAAGTCGGTGCTGAAAAATCGATAATTGAGGCTTGTCGCCGGCGAAGTTCCAGCCGCTACGTTTGCGGCCGTTTTTGATAATTACAGCCTCTTTTCCTGGCTCTTTAAGCGTTGCGACCATCATGCCGTGGTGCTTGCTAAATGGCAGATTGGCAATCAAAAATTGGCTGGTTGCGACCGTATTATTTTCGAAAAGAAACTGCTGTTCCCAATATTCGCTATAGTCGCTTTCATTGGATAGACTTGGCGAAACGAGAGGTGCTGCGATACTGCTTTGTGAAAACGCAAGCGCCGCACCCAGCAGCAACGACACGGCCTTAAATGGCTTCATTCCCATTCATTAATCCTAATACGTTAGCTCAAAACAACCAGCCACCATTGTGGCAGCTTTTGACGGATTTGCGAAGCGTCATCATTTGGTAGCGCCGGACCCGCATCTGCACATTTACCCGCTAACATGGCAGATTAAAGGCAAACTGCAGCCGCCCCTCTTAAAAACCTTACCTTCACTGGACGGCAATAGGCGTGTTCATGTAACCTTTCTCAAGGGACCGACATCTAAGTTCACAAGTAGCGTAAGTTAAAACCAGACCAGGGGCTGTTATGGAACAGGTATCTTCGTTTGCATTGGCGTTAGTTGAAACACTGGCGTTCCTGTTTATTTTTGTTATCGGATTGGCGGCAATTTGGTTTGTCGTGGTTTATATTCATGACAGATCACAAACCGAGAGCACCCTTAGGCGCAACTATCCGGTCATTGCCCGTTTCCGCTATCTTTTTGAGCATTTAGGTGAGTTTTTCCGCCAGTATTTCTTTGCGCTGGACCGGGAAGAAATGCCCTTTAACCGTGCGGAACGTTCCTGGGTCTACAGGGCCGCCAAGAATGTAGATTCGACCGTTGCCTTTGGTAGCTCCCGTGATCTGAAACCGGCAGGGACAGTTTATTTTGTCAATTGCCCGTTTCCAACCCTTGAGGAACATGCTGCGGACCCCTCGGCAGTGACAATTGGGCCCTACGCGCGCCAGCCCTACGAAACCAGTTCGGTGTTCAATATCTCCGGCATGAGCTACGGCGCCATATCAATCCCTGCGGTTAAGGCGCTGTCAGCTGGTGCAAAAAAAGCGGGCATATGGATGAACACAGGCGAAGGTGGCTTGTCGCCATACCATTTGGAAGGCGGGGCCGATATTGTCTTTCAAATAGGTACTGCAAAATTTGGTGTGCGGAAACCCGAGGGCGGATTTGACGAAGACAAACTCCGCCAAGTAGCGGCCCACGAACAGGTAAAAATGTTTGAGATCAAACTCAGTCAGGGCGCAAAACCGGGCAAAGGCGGCATATTGCCCGGTGCCAAAGTGACCGAAGAGATTTCCAGAATTCGGGGCATCAAGGTCGGCCAAGATACAATCAGCCCCAACCGCCACGAAGAAGTGGACAATGTCGACGACCTGCTCGACATGATCTGCTATGTGCGGGAGACAACCGGCAAACCCGTGGGCTTCAAGGCGGTGATCGGCGCCTACGGCTATTTCGACAATATGTGCAAACGCATCCTGGAGCGCGGCCTTGAAAATGCACCGGATTTTGTAACTATCGACAGCGCAGATGGCGGCACGGGCGCTGCCCCCATGAGCCTTATCGACAATATGGGTATGCCGCTCAGGGAAAGCCTACCGCGGGTTGTCGACATGCTCAAAAAATATGGCCTTCGGGAGCGTGTGAAAGTATGTGCTTCAGGCAAACTTATTAACCCATCAGAAGTGGCGTGGGCCTTTTGTGCCGGAGCCGACTTTGTAAATTCCGCACGGGGTTTCATGTTCGCACTCGGCTGCATCCAGGCATTGCAGTGCAACAAAAACACCTGCCCCACCGGCATCACGACCCACAATAAAAAGCTGCAGTATGGTCTTGATCCCATGAGCAAGGCGGTGCGCGTAGCCGAGTACGCAAAAAACATGAAAAAAGAAATTGGCATCATCGCCCACAGTTGCGGTGTGCCGGAACCTCGGCTGCTCAAACGCTATCATGCCCGCATTGTGCTGGGCGATGGGCGTTCGGTAGCCATGGAAGAACTATACCCCGAACCTGAGGTGGTTACGGCTGCTGAATAGCGTTATTTCATCAAAAACAACAAAAATAAGGACAAACACATGGATTTTATAAAAAAGCATAAAGAATGGATTCCGGTGATCATTATTATTTTGATCCTAGGGCCCAGCCTGCCATTCAAATTTAGTGGGCACCCTCAACCAACACATATTTTCAATGTGGTGGGCGAATTTTTAGGGCTGGAATTTTTCAAGAGCTATGGTGCTATCATAATTGGTATTGCCGAACTGACTGCCATACTGCTGCTGTTTAAGACAAGCACACGGATTTACGGAGCAATTATAACGGTAGGCACAATGGCTGGTGCAATTATATTCCACCTTTTCAGCCCACTCGGCATTGATGTGCATTTTGTTGTGGACGGAGAAGCAATGGTTGACGGCTCGCTGTTTCACCACGCGATCATAGCACTGCTGTGTGGCTTCTATATTGTTGTCACCCGCCGGACAGAAATTCCAGTCATAGGCAACATGCTGCCTTAACAAAGCGGCGGTATAGCAAAAGCCTAAAGCCAATTGCTATACCGCCTATTTGACGTATCGAGTAAGGGTTAGGCCTCCTTGGGAAGGGATGCTGTATCGTCTCGGTAAACGTCAAAATCAATGTCGTCCAAATCCTGCATTTTCATGGCAATGCCGAGGCTAAGAACCATGCAGAGCTGCATATAAAGGCTCGCAAGAGGCGGATCAAAAACTTCAAAATTATACTGGTCCGCTGCCTGAGACAGCATCAAAAATATACTGATGCCGATGCTGGAAAAGACCAGCGTTTTAACAGTGACACCGATTTGCTTAAGCTGGTCGGCCTGGGCTTTATAGGGGTCGAGTTTTTTGCCGTACATCATTCTGGCTATCCAGCCAGCGTAAGCCACATTCATACCAGTTATCAGAATTAGGGTCGCATAAACCTCCTCAACCTGAGGATCATCAAAGCCCCGTGCGTTCAGATAAAAAGCAAGCCACAGACCATAGAGCACCACCGCCAACAGCACATACAGCGGCGAGATAAAATCAAAAAGCCGGCGAGGGGCCAACTCCGCCCTGCGAACCTTCGCCGCATAGGTAAGGCGCATCAGGCGGAACTGCCGAAACTCTTGCACTTCCAAATAGATCAAAGGGAGTGCCTGCAGCATGGTGTAAAAAAGCACAAAAATTTCGTCGCCACCCTGCATGCTTGGCCGATAGCCTTTTACCAGCATGCCGGTGAGGATCATCAAACCAACAATTGCGGTCGTAGCGCTCACACCTTTATAGAAGCTGAGCTTTCTCTGCATTTCTACAATAAAGCCCGGGTGGTAGGCCGGGTATAATTTAGGGAAGGTTTCCGGCGGAAAATTTGTAAGCACATAGCGCATGCGCTTGATTATTTTCCCTGGGAAATAAACCGATAGCAGGTAAATCTGGCTCAAAAATACGACGTAAAATATGGTTAGAACCGGTAGCTGTGCAATTGATGTGGGCATTTCAGGCTCCCTTGTTATTTTGGTTGTTCATAACATTCGAGAAGGCGACACGGATTTCACTGTCCGTGACCCCTGCTTTCCTGAATGTTGCGATTGTGTCAGCGAATGTGCTTGAAACCCATGCCGCAAGGTCAATGCTGCTGTTAGCCACCGCGTCCGGGTGGATGAAGGTCCCTCGGTACCCTTTGGTTTGAATGACGCTGTCGCGCTCGAGCAATCGGTAAGCTTTTGCTACCGTTTTACTGTTTATATCCAAATCACCGGCCAATTGCCTGATTGATGGCAGTGCATCGCCAGCTACCAGCCTACCATTGGTCACCGCGCCTTTGATCTGCTCGATCAATTGAGCAAACAAAGGCTCCGGGTCATCTATATTGATGAAAATTTGCATATTATATTCCTCCCGGGTTTTCAGGTTTCAATCTTGTATCATATGTACCCTTCGCACTACTGGTACAATAGAAAAAATCAAAACACAAGCTCAAAATTAAATGCGCCTCAGATCTAGCGAACAGGCCGGGATTAGCAAATCTTATGGGCAGGCCCTCGCTACAGGTGCCTTAAAAGGGCTTAACCTGCCGCTTTGATGCTGCGCAGATAACTAGCCGTGGCTGGTGCAAGGCCAATTCCCGCGTCGGTTTGCACGCCCTGCTGTAAGGCCAGCAGGCGCATGTAAGCAAGGTGGTGAACCGTATGATTGGTAAGATAAACTAGCTCGCGCAGCAGGCATGTATCAACATCAACCTGCTGCTGCACGGATACGGAAGTTTCGGTGCGCAAACGCATGGGATAATTGGCTTGTTCTGAGTTGGCCCGCAGCCAAGCTATTTGTTTTTCAAAAGCCTCAAGAGCCACGCGCCGTTTGCTTTCAATAAGGGCACCGCGGTTACGCGCGTCATAGAGAACCATTCCACTTTTTAGCCCCAATTCGACAGCGCTATAGTGGTCAAGAATATGCCGCACATGCTTGCCAATGGATGAACCACCCCGCGCTGACACATGGCTATACTCAGCGTCGTCAAGCGCGCTGATAAACCTACTCACCTGCTCCAGCACCTCAATGTTACCTGCGATCGTATTTTTCACTATCTGTCCTTCTTATCTGGAACGTTTTATAGTTAAAAGCGTCTAAAACTAGCCATCAAGGTCAATAAGGGTCGGGTAGAATTCGTCAGCATGCTTGATAAAGTAAGGGATGTCTGCTTCCCATTTCCGCTTAATTTTTGCGTCATAATTCAGGTAGAGTTTCCCGTCCACGATCCTCCACTGTTTGGGGTCACCGCTTGCGGTATAACCGCGGCCCATGGCCCAAGCGCAGTAGCCTCCATATTGCGGCGCATATTTCGTCGGCTCGGCTAAAAATGCGTCCAAATTTTCCTGGCTGGAGAACCGCCACTCGGAACCCATATAGCTTGTCTTATACGACTTTTTGCCTTTAACGGGCTTGCCTTCTTTAAAATAGGCCACGGCATCATACCCACTTAAAGCGCGGTTGTTGAAAAGCCCTGTATAGATAGCCTCTTCTTCAGCCAAAACGGCAGACGAAGAAAAAGCTATCAACAGCAGCAATAAAGGTGCGGCAAAATTTCTTAACAACATTGTTTGTTCCAATTCCTAATTCCTATAGCGCTCGAGCGCTCATCTGTGGTTATAGTTATTGGACGCTACATTCGGGCAAAAGGTTACAAATTATGCACCCATGTGCTGTAGACACGCGCTGGACGGGAAAACGCGGATAAGGTAGCGTATATAGCTAACCGTTGGAGGGGCGGCTTGGAAGAAGGCACTCATGTAGATTTGGTGGCACGGTTGAAGGCTGGGGAAGAAGCAGCCTTTAGTGAATTGGTCTACGCCTATGGTCCCCGGCTTTTGAAGCATGCAGAACAGTTTTTGCGTGACCCAGCCGAAGCCCAAGACCGTGTGCAAGACGTATTTCTGCAAGCCTTTCGCAAAATAAAAAACTTCCGCGGGGAAGCAGCGCTCGCCACCTGGCTCCACCGTATTTTAATCAATAACTGCTTGGCACACCTCAGGAAGAACGAAAAAAAGACAACATTGTCTATCGAGGACCTGATGCCCGACTTTGACTGGGCCGGCAACCGAAGCGAGACTTTGACCGAGCCTCTGCCAACCATAGAAGACCTGGTGGCGCAGCAAAAAGTGCGCGAAACTATCCTGCTGAAAATTGGTGAGCTGCCAGACCCATACCGTAGCGTTTTGTTGCTGCGCGACATTGAAGGCTACAGTACTCACGAAGCCTCTCAGGCACTGATGATATCAGTATCCGCTGTAAAAGTTCGCTTGCACCGGGCTCGTTCAGCGCTAAAATCTTTGTTGGAACCCACATTGCTGGAAGTTCACCCATGAGCGAAAAACGCACACTCAGATCCTGGATTAGCCACGGCATTCATAAATTGCCGCTTTCTATCTCCTGTGAGGAATTCGAAGGCTTTATTCTTGCCTACCTTGAAGATGAACTAACGAAAAAACAGCGGTTTATATTCGACACTCATGTACGAATTTGTGCTGACTGCCGCACCTACTTGGCGGCCTATCAAACCAGCATGAAGCTTGGAAAGTGGGCCGTAGACGAAGGCGAGGCACCGCCAATACCCGAAGGCCTGGCAAAGGCGATCCTCGCCGCGCGCACGCCCGGCACATAGGGTAGCAGCCCACCCTTTTGTAACCTTTTATGATTAGCCGCCATCAAACATAGTAGCGTGTCGGCAAGGCACGTCGCTTATTGAGAGGCGCGAGCAAAACATTACACCTGCCCAACAGAAATTCGCTATAAAAGCCAGGCCTCTGAAACCTGCGCAACAAAAAAGCCCTTAGACAAAGGAAGACGACATGACGATGAAAGCCTCAGATTTGCTGGTTCGGGCCATGGAGGCCGAAGGCGTTGAACATATCTTTGCCGTGCCAGGTGAAGAAAACCTGGATGTGCTAGAATCGCTTCGCACCTCAACAATTAAACTGGTTTTAACCCGCCACGAACAAGGCGCTGGCTTTATGGCAGCCACCTACGGCAGGCTAACCGGCAAAGCAGGTGTCTGCATGGCAACGCTTGGCCCCGGAGCCACCAATTTTGCAACGCCTGCCGCATACGCCCACTTGGGCGGCATGCCGCTTATTATGATTACCGGTCAGAAACCGATAAAATCATCAAAACAGGGCCAGTTTCAAATTGTAGACGTTGTTGGCCTTTTTGATCCTATCTGCAAAATGTCAAAGCAAATTGTGCACGGTAATACAATTCCGTCGCTGGTGCGTGAGGCCTTCAGGTTGGCGGAGGAAGAACGCCCCGGTGCCGTGCTGCTTGAGCTGCCGGAGGATATCGCAGCCGAAGAAACAGACGCCTCACTTTTGGAACCCCACACGCGCCACTATGCTGTGGCTGACGACGAAGTTTTATGCGAAGCCGCCGCGCTAATCAAAGCCGCGAAACGGCCCCTTCTGCTTATCGGGGCCGGGGCAAACCGGAAACAGGCGCATGAAGCCCTGCAGAACTTTGTGGAAACTGTAGAAATTCCGTTTTTCAACACTCAAATGGGCAAAGGCGTTATTGACGAACGGTCTGAGTTTTTCCTTGGCACGGCGGCTTTGTCTGACGGCGACTATCTGCACTGCGCCATCGAGCGAGCAGACTTGATTATAAACGTCGGCCATGACGTTATCGAAAAACCTCCTTTCTTTATGGAGGAAAATGGCAAGAAAGTTATCCATGTAAATTATAAATCAGCGCAAGTTGACCCTGTTTATTTTCCTCAGGTAGAGGTGGTCGGCGATTTAGCGCGCTCTATCACGCGTCTGCAGGAAAAGCTGGATAGCCCGCTGGATTTTGATGCCAGTTATTTTAACCGCGTGAAGCGTGAAATTGATAGCCATGTGGCCGAAGGAGCTGGTGACCGGGGCTTCCCAATCGCACCGCAGCGCTTTGTCGCTGATACCCGCAAAGTGATGGGCGAAAACGACATCATCGCGCTCGACAATGGTGTTTATAAAATCTGGTATGCACGCAACTACAAGGCCTACCAGCCAAACACTGTGCTGTTGGATAATGCCCTTGCCACCATGGGTGCGGGGCTTCCGTCGGCCATGCTTGCGGCCATGCTGAACCCCGACCGCCGTGTGATGGCCATTTGCGGAGACGGCGGCTTTATGATGAATTCGCAAGAGCTGGAAACCGCCATTCGCATGAAGCTCAACCTGGTGGTCACCGTTCTTAACGACAATAGCTACGGCATGATACGCTGGAAACAATCAGATGCGGGCTTTGATGATTGGGGACTTGAATTCAACAACCCGGATTTTGTGAAATATGCCGAAAGTTACGGTGCGACTGGTCACTGCGTGACGTCCGCTGACGGTCTCGCTGAAACCTTTGAAAAAGCTTTCAAAGCTGGCGGAGTGCACCTTGTTGAGGTGCCGGTTGATTATTCGGCAAACCAGCGTGTCCTGATTGATGAGCTCGCAGAAAAGGTATGTCTGATATGACCCACAAAGCCATAGACCACGGTATGCTTCGGGTTGTTAACCCCTATAGCCAGGAGCAAATTGGCGAGGTTCCTCTGAATAGTTGGGATCAAGTTGATAAGGCGTTGGAGGTTGCCACCAACCTCCACGGCGACCCAAGCAACCGGCTTCCCGCCTACCGGCGAATTCAGGTCCTTAAAAAGGCGGCACGTCTTATGACCGAACGAAGCGAGGCCCTGGCATCTCAAATAGCAAATGAAGGCGGCAAACCGCTTATTGATGCCCGCGCCGAAGTCACCCGCGCTATTGACGGTGTTGAGCTGTGCGTACACGAACTAGGCCACTTGACTGGCTCTGAAGTTCCAATGGATCTCACCAAGGCTGGCGCTGGACGAATGGCTTTTACCACACGGGAGCCCATTGGTCCTGTGGTGGCAGTGTCGGCCTTTAATCACCCGCTAAATTTGATTGTACATCAAGTCGCTCCCGCAGTTGCAACCGGGTGCCCTGTGATCATAAAGCCCGCAGACGACACACCGCTTTCATGCAAAGCCTTTGTGGACATTCTCTATGAGGCAGGGCTACCGGAAAACTGGTGCAAGATGGTTGTAACCGACCTGCCGACCGCGGAAAAATTGGTTACGGACCCCCGTGTGGCATTTTTCAGCTTCATAGGTTCGGCCGCTGTCGGCTGGATGCTGCGTTCAAAGCTCGCACCAGGCACACGCTGCGCGCTTGAGCACGGCGGCGCAGCACCAGTGATTGTTGGCGACTATCCAGACATGGGATCAATGATCCCTTCGCTGGTGAAAGGTGGATTTTACCATTCGGGGCAAGTGTGTGTATCGGTGCAGCGTGTATTCGCCACTGAAGAGGTTGCGCTTGATATTGCCGAACGCCTGGCAAGCGAAGCCAGCCGCCTTACGGTTGGCGACGCGGTGCGTGAAGACGTACAGTGCGGCCCGTTGATACGGCCACGAGAAGTGGACCGTGTCGAAGCCTGGGTCGGCGAAGCCCTCTCGGGTGGTGCTCGCCTTCTTACTGGCGGCAAACGGCTCGGTAAAACAGCTTACGCGCCCACGATACTGCTCGATCCGCCAGTAGAAGCCAAAGTATCCACCGCCGAAATTTTCGGCCCTGTCGTTTGCGTCTATACTAGCGAAAGCGTTGAGCAGGCGATTACCTCGGCAAACAGTCTCGACGTCGCCTTTCAGGCATCTGTATTTACCAAACATCTCGACACCGCCATGACGGCAATCAAAACCCTCGAAGCGTCGGCAGTGATGGTCAATGATCATACCGCCTTCAGAGTGGACTGGATGCCCTTTGCAGGCCGCAAGCTTTCAGGCTACGGCACGGGCGGCATCGGTTACACCATGCACGATATGACACA
>Ga0316207_10000536_pt1 | contig 58894 bp, 50 predicted proteins | sample 6weekpyrite_MG_FD_204943 | JGI IMG/M metagenome (GOLD analysis project Ga0316207, IMG submission 204943) | Microbial mat bacterial communities from mineral coupon in-situ incubated in ocean water Damariscotta River, Maine, United States -... | ecosystem: Environmental > Aquatic > Marine >...
CTACCGCTTACGATTCATCGAGTATTAAGGTTTTAAAAGGCCTGGAAGCTGTTAGGAAGCGCCCAGGTATGTATATTGGTGACACGGATGATGGCACTGGTTTGCATCACATGGTGTTTGAAGTTGTAGATAACTCAATTGATGAAGCTTTAGCGGGTCACTGCTCTGAAATTAATGTTCAAATACACAATGATGGCTCAGTATCTGTCAGTGATAATGGTCGTGGTATCCCTGTTGATATTCATGAGGAAGAGGGTGTTTCAGCTGCTGAAGTTATTATGACCGTTTTACATGCGGGCGGTAAATTCGATGATAATTCATATAAAGTTTCCGGTGGTTTGCATGGTGTAGGTGTATCAGTTGTAAATGCGCTATCAGAAAAACTTCTATTAACAATCCATCGTAATGGTAAAATTCATCAACAGGAATACCATCTAGGCGAACCTGTAAATCCCATATCCATTATTGACGAGACAAAAAACACCGGTACTGAATTACGCTTTTGGGCTTCAGAGAAAACATTTACCAACATTGAATACCATTACGATATTTTGGCTAAGCGTCTTCGAGAGTTGTCTTTTCTTAATTCTGGCGTACGAATTGTGCTTACGGATAAACGTGCTGATGATAAACAGGATATTTTCGAATATGAAGGTGGCATCAGCTCATTTGTAGAGCATTTAAATAGAAATAAAACACCTTTACACGAACAGGTTTTGCATTTTAACTGGGAAAATGATGAAGGTTTGGGTGTTGAAATAGCAATGCAATGGAATGATTCTTATCAGGAAAATATATTTTGCTTTACCAATAATATTCCGCAGAGGGATGGTGGTACCCATATGGCAGGTTTCAGGGCTTCTCTTACCCGTAGTCTGAACCAATATATGGAGAAAGAAGGGGTAGCAAAAAAGAATAAAGTAAGCACCACTGGAGATGATGCCAGAGAAGGCTTAACAGCGGTGTTATCAGTTAAAGTGCCAGATCCCAAGTTTTCATCCCAGACAAAAGATAAATTAGTTTCATCTGAAGTGAAATCGGCTGTTGAAGCTGCAATGAATGAAAAGTTCCAGGAATTTTTAATTGAAAGACCTGGGGATGCCCGTGCTATTACGCAAAAAATAGTGGAAGCCGCTCGGGCGCGTGAAGCTGCACGTAAAGCTCGAGAAATGACCCGTCGTAAAGGTGCATTAGATATTGCGGGTTTACCGGGAAAACTGGCTGATTGCCAGGAAAAAGACCCTGCCCTCTCTGAATTATATTTAGTGGAAGGAGACTCTGCAGGCGGCTCAGCAAAACAAGGCCGAGATCGCAAAACACAGGCGATACTTCCTCTGAAAGGTAAGATCCTTAATGTGGAAAAAGCGCGTTTTGATAAAATGCTACAGTCAGCAGAAGTGGGTACTTTAATTACCGCATTAGGTTGTGGAATTGGTAAAGACGAATATAATCCGGAAAAAATGCGTTATCATCGTGTAATTATCATGACCGATGCAGATGTGGATGGATCTCACATAAGAACGCTGCTACTAACTTTCTTTTATCGTCAGGTTCCAGAGTTAATTGAGCGTGGTTATATCTATATTGCCCAGCCTCCTCTTTATAAAGTTAAAAAGGGCAAACAGGAACGTTATGTTAAAGATGACCAGGAATTAAATAGTTATCTTTTAACATTGGCACTTTCAAATGCGCATTTACATGTACAGAAAGACACCCCAGCAATTTCTGATACTGCTTTGGAAGAACTGATTAAATCCTATGTTTCTGTGCAGAACGTGGTTACTCGTTTATCTCGTAGATATGAAGAAAGCATTCTTAATCAAATACCCAAAATGCCAGCATTTCAGAAAACAGACTTAAATGATTCACATAAAACTCAAGAATATTTAGATAATCTATTGATTTTACTTAATAATTCTAAACCATCTGGTGTTGAGTATGCAGTTAATTCAAATCAGCTAGAAGATGCTGATTATGCCCAACTGGAAATTACTAAGATAGTTCATGGTTTAGATCATGTAACGGCTTTTACAGTTGATTTTTTTGAAAGTCCGGAATATATGCTAATGACCGAGTTATATCAAAAGCTAGAAGGTCTATTCACCGAAGGTTCTTACATTCAAAGGGGTGAAAAAACTCAAACAGTAAAAGATATAAGTGATGTTAAAAACTGGTTATTTAATGAAGCTCGTAAAGGCTTAAATATACAACGCTATAAGGGACTGGGTGAAATGAACCCCGATCAATTATGGGAAACGACCATGAATCCAGAAACACGTCGTATGTTACAGGTGTGTATTGAAGATGCGATTGCTGCAGATGAAGTATTTACCACATTAATGGGAGATCAAGTAGAACCTCGACGTGACTTTATTGAAGCCAATGCTTTATCAGCCATGAATATTGATACCTGATCCTATTTCACTAATTATGAACTCCACTAAAAAGTAAACTAATAAGTCAGGTTTTGTTCACTACTTTTTTGTGATGATAAGGATTCGCGGGATTGAATCATAACTAAACGGAGTGCATCCAGATATGGAACAACACCATTTTCTACCATTATTTTTCGTCCTTTACGACTATGGGCGAATTTAATGAAATCTTTGATTTGTGGCAGATTTTTACTATTAGGGTTATAGGTAATATATAAAGGACGGTATAAAACATAATGACCGCTTTTGATTGCTGCATAATTTGGTTGCTTGTTATTTAAACTAAGTATTTTAACATTACGTAAGCGAGCACTGCTTACCCCTGTTATTGCTATCGCATCTACATCATTTTCAACAGCTTTTTCTAAAGGACCACTCGACTTAAACATCTTTGTTGCGGGAAATTCATATGTGTTATCAGAGAAAATGATTGTTCGAATTGTATAACCCACTCCAGAAATTTTTCCCTTACGAGTAAATAATTTTATGGGTTTATCATCACCACCCAGTTCTTTCCAGTTTACGATTTTACCCGAGTAAATGTTTTTGACCTGGCCGAGTGAAAGATTATTTACAGGATTATTTTTGTGAGTGATTATTGCTAATGCATCCCAGGCCACAGGTTCAAAACCAACTTTTTTTTCTAATTCATCACTTGGTAAGTGAAAACGGCAAGAACCACCTAAATCAGCAAGATTATTGGCTACATCTCTAATACCTCGAGTAGCTCCCCCACCCTGAAGATTGATTTCAATTTTTTTTGATTTTAGATATTCGGCTGCTAATTTGGTCATATAAGATTTTTTACTTATACCACAACCAACCCAGTTAAGCGTTTCAGCTTGTGCAATAATATAAGAAAAAAACAGAAAAAAAACAGTAAAGCTTTGAAAAATAGTGCGTTTCACAGTGATTATTACCTCAAAAATATATAAATCACATTATAATGATGTCCTATCAATTGAAGATTTAATACTAACTTATATCAATCAATAAAAATACAGATATAAATCTATATCAAATTATAAATGAGATAATAGATAGAGTATCTAAGCTAATTATAGACCATAAGAAATAGAATTCTTAGAGAATTAGCTAAATGCACACATTGCCTATCTATATAGCAGTTTACTTATATTAAAAGTTAAACAAGCGTTAAATTGTCATTTTTTATTTGTCCATGCAAAATCTGAAAATTGTTTATTCAGCATTTTTTAAGATATGTTGACTAATATATCCAGTACCTGACTGTGATTCATAAGCAGAACTTAAGAAGGCCTGTAGATCATCTTCATTTCCCTATCGCTCGTTTAATGACAAGCTGCCTGGTAAAATGACATAACGACTCAAGTTTTTTATCATTTAGATGGCACTGTATCTATAGTTGAAACAGGAAATATGATATTTTAACCTGATTATTGAACGATTATTCAATAATGGTAGTGGTTATTGAGTGAGTATTCAACTATGTTATTACTAAATTTTGTTTAAATTTCAGAGAACAAGTCATGGTCAGGCCACAAACATTTAATCAAGAGATGGTACTAGATAGTGCAATGCAGTTATTTTGGCGTAAAGGTTATGCAAACACATCAATGAAAGATCTAACTAAGGTAACAAAGCTCCAGCCAGGTAGTTTATATGGAGCATTTGAAAGCAAGAGAAACCTGTTTTTATTGTCGTTAGATTATTATTTTAAAAATGTATACTCATCTGTGAGAATTATCCTGGAATCAAATGAGGTTCCATTAAAACGAATACGGTTATTTTTTAATTATATTCTGAATCAGAAAAATGAAGATAAAGAGTTAAAGAGCTGTATGCTAGTTAATACCCTACTTGAAATACCACCCGATGATCTTGAAATAAATCATCGGGTCCGATCTATGTTTTCAAACATAGAGGAAAAAATAAGCAGTGTATTAGAACAGGCTCGACAAAATGGTTCTCTTATCGCTGGTGGTCGGCCTGAATCTATAGCTAAAATGCTGATGAGTGGTATATTTGGGTTACAGGTATATAATCGAATGAAAACAGATCAGGATGCATTAGTTCAAATTGTTAATAATTTACTGGCAAATATAGAGAAATCATAAGCTAAATCACAGCTGTACATATATTAGATTCACATTATAAAAATACGTAGATTAATGTGAATATGCAATTGTAAAAATGTACATAAATAAAATATTATTATTCAATACATAAGATTATTCCAATATAATTAAGCATATATAACTCAGTATATTGAATAATACTTATATTATCTAAATAACTACATACTACGATATCTAAAACATGAAGAATATTTTACTAAATATAAATCGTCTACCAGAATTTACCCAAATAGATATAAGTGATATAGAGCCAACCATATCTAAAATTATTAAAGAAAATGAAAAAAAACTATCGATATTTTTAGAAAATGAAAGTTCACCAAAATGGGAGAGTTTAATTTCAGAATTAGAAAAAATGGAAAACTTATTATCTAGAGCATGGTCACCTGTTAGCCACCTAAATTCTGTCATGAACTCCATAGAATTAAGAAAAGCACATGATAATTGCTTACCAAAATTAAGTACTTATTCTACAGAACAATCTCAAAATTTAGATCTATATAATGCATATAATAATATCAGGAATAATAAGACTTTTGATGATTTAGATACAGCAAATAAAAGAGTGATAGAAAATGAATTATTGAAATTTAAGTTAAATGGTATTGCTCTATCAGATGACAAAAAGAAAATTTTTAAAGACATAAAGACCAGTTTATCAAAACTAAAGTCAAAATATGAACAAAATGTTTTAGATGCAACACAAGCATTTAAAATACATATTCAAGATAAGTCACAATTAGCGGGTTTACCTGATTTTATAAGAGAAATGGCAACTCAAGCTGCAGAAGACGAAGGTTTAGAGGGCTGGTTATTTACTTTGGATGCTCCGTCATATATATCTGTAATGACATATTCTGAGATTAGAAAATTTCGTGAAGAAATGTACATTGCATTTACAACTCGTGCTTCGAATAAAGGACCAAATGCTGGTAAATTTGATAATACGAAAATAATGGAAGATATTCTTACAGCGAGGAAAAGACTAGCTAATGTTTTAGAATTTAGTAATTATGCAGAAATGTCAATTGCAAATAAAATGGCAGACAATACACGGGAAGTTCTAGATTTTCTTAATCTTTTAGTCGAAAAGTCTAAACCACAGGCAGATAAAGAAATAAATCAACTAAAAAAATATGCTAAAAAAGAATGTGGAATAATAACCCTTGAAGCATGGGATATAATGTATGTTTCAGAAAAGTTAAAACAAAAAGAATATGGTATTAGTCAGGAAGAACTTAAACCATATTTTCCAGCACCAAAAGTTATTTCTGGTTTATTCGAAATTGTATATAGATTATATGGTATAAAAATAGAAGAGAAAAAAGAAGTCAATATTTGGCATAAAGATGTGAAATTTTTTCAAATAGAAGATGAAAAAGGCAACATACGGGGACAATTTTATTTAGATCTATATGCGAGAAATAATAAAAGAGGTGGTGCATGGATGGACGAATGCGTAAACAGGATGGTAAGCGATGATAAGGTGCAAATACCTGTTGCATATTTAACATGTAATTTAACAGCACCAATTGGAAATAAACCTGCTCTACTAAATCATGATGAAGTCATTACCTTATTTCATGAATTTGGTCATGGATTACAGCATATGTTGACCAGTGTGGATCCTCTATTTGTTTCCGGAATTAGTGGAGTTGAATGGGATGCAGTTGAACTTCCTAGTCAGTTTATGGAGAACTGGTGCTGGGAGAAAGAAGGACTAGAATTAATATCAGGGCATGTCGATAGTGGTGAAGTATTACCTGAAAAATTATACAAAAAGTTAATTAAGGCTAAAAACTACCAGTCCGCTATGATGATGGTGAGACAATTAGAGTTTGCTCTATTTGATTTTCGTTTACATATGGAATTTGATACAGAAGAATTTAAAGGTGTACAGGAACTACTTGATGGAGTAAGGCAGAAGGTGGCAGTTATAATTCCACCTGGAATAAATCAGTTTCAACATGGTTTTACACATATTTTTGCCGGTGGATATGCAGCGGGCTACTATAGCTATAAATGGGCTGAAGTTTTATCAGCAGATGCATTTTCAAAATTTGAAGACAAGGGAATATTTGATAGTGAAACAGGCAGGGAATTTTTAAAGTGTATTCTTGAAACTGGAGGTTCAGAAAAGTCTATGAATTTGTTTAGGCGTTTCAGAGGACGTAAACCTAATATTAATGCTTTGTTAAAACAAAGTGGACTGTTATAAATGATAATCAATTTAATATGAAAAAATTAATAATTTTTTGGTAAAAATTGCTTAACTTGTCGATATACGAACAGATCAAACTGATAAAATTAGTGTTTTTATGACAACGAGCATTAACAGTAGATTATAGATAAGCCTAATTTCTAATTAATGATGATTTATAGAATTTATAAATGAATTACAGAATTACATATATCTTAATAACGATAATAACTTTGCAGTATTTATCAGCTTGTTCTCTATCAATTGGTAATTTTTCTGAAAATATTAATAGAGCGGTTAAAGCAAATAATGACCCGCAAACAGTTATGCAAGGCTTACCTACATATTTGATCCTTTTAGATGGTTTAATAGAGAGCGATCCATTAGATGAGGATATGCTGATTGCCTCATCTCGATTAATTAATGCCTATACAGGGCTTTTGGGAGCTGAACTTGAAATGTTTGGTGAAGACTCAAATGATAATAAGAATGAATACCAAAAGGAAAAGATAAAGCAGCAACTTAAAAAGCTAACTTTAAAGGCACTACAACGTGCTGCAGATGCTAACTGTTTGCACGAAGAATATCTGTGTAACCTGACCACTATAAAATATACAGAATTTGAAAAACGTCTAAAGAAAATTGATGAAGATGATATAGCTATGTTATATAGCCTTGGCACTGCATGGGCGACATGGCTTCAAACTAATAGTGGAGACTGGAATGCGATGGCACAACTGCCCCAGATAAAGTTAATTATGGAAACAGTAAATATAATTGATGAAAAGTGGGATAATGCGGGTGCACATATGTATTTAGGTGTTTTGAATAGTTTATTACCCGCCAATTTAGGGGGTAAGCCTGAACAGGGTAAGAAGAATTTTGAAGCGGCAATAAAACTTACACAGGGTAAAAACCTGATGGCAAAGGTGTTATTTGCAGAATATTATGCACGAATAACATTTAATGAAGATTTACATCAAAAATTGATTACCGATGTATTAAGTTTTAAAGAATCACCGCATGAGTTTGTATTAATAAATACTCTAGCAATAGAAAAAGCTAAAGCACTGCAATTAAGTGCTAAAGATTATTTTTAAAAGTGGATTTAAACTAGTGAACACATCAAAAATATTAACATTTGTAATAAGTCTGTTTTTAGTTACATCATTACAGGCGAAAACTTTTAAAATAGCTACTTCTGCGCCAGATGGTTCTTTCTGGATGAATCAAATGCGAGCGGGTGCAAAGGAAATAAAGAAGAAAACACAAGGACGGGTAAAATTTAAATATTATCCAGGTGGTGTAATGGGTTCAGAAGACGTAGCTCTAAAAAAGATACGTATAAGACAATTGCATGGTGTAGCAGTATCAAATGGTACATTAGCTGGTTTCTATGCGGATAGTCAAATTTATTCCTTGCCAATGTTATTTAATAGTTTCGAAGAAGTTGATTATGTTCGAGAAGTAATTGACAAAAAAATTATCAAGGGCCTTGATAAGGGAGGTATGATAAGTTTTGGCATATCTGAAGGTGGATTTGCATATGCTATGTCTACAACTCCCATTAAAAAAATAATAGATCTAAATAATCACAAAGTATGGTCACCAACAAACAATAAATCTGCAGAAATCACATTAAAATCTTTTGGTATAACACCTATACCATTAAACATTGGTGATGTATTAGCAGGTTTACAAACTAATTTAATAGATACAGTAGCAATATCTCCAATTGTTGCAATAGCCTTACAATGGCATACACAAATAAAATATATTACAGATATTCCTTTAACATACCTGTATGCAACATTACTGCTAGATAAAAAAGCATTCAATAAAATCAGTACTGAAGATAAGAAAATAGTAAAGGAAATAATGAAAAAAGTTTTTAAACGTATTGATGAACAGAATCGTAAAGATAATATTTCTGCATTTATTGCATTAGCTAATCAGGGGATTGAAATTATATCACCCGATAGTAATGTATTAAAAGCCTGGTATAAAAAAGGAAAGTTGGCACGTGAATCAATAAAAGCTCGGGGTGTTTTATCAGAAGATGCTTATAATGAAATCAACGTACTATTAAATGATTACAGAAATAAACAAGAGACATTAGGTGCCGCAAGATAACAATTTACATAATAAGTTTATTACTTGGTTATATCGAATAGAAGACATAATAGTAACTACTCTTCTTTTATCTATATTGCTTTTTGCTATAGTACAGATATTGTTAAGAAATTTATTTGATAGTGGATTTATCTGGGGTGATAGCCTTTTACGTATATTGGTACTTTGGCTAGGTTTGATCGGAGCAATAATGGCATGTAGAAAGGATAAACAAATTAGCATTGATGTGTTGTACCAATTTGTACCAGATAAATATAAATTAATTATTCAAAAAATTAGCTTTCTTTTTGCAGCGATAATCTGTATGACTATAAGTTATTACAGTTTATTGTTTGTTATTATTGAATATCAGGATGCAACTATTGCTTTTGAAAAAATACCTGCCTGGATAACAGAGTCAATTATTCCCTTTGGCTTTTGTGTAATGGGTTTAAAATATTTTGTTAAAATTTTAAATAAAAATAAATTATGATTACTATATTGGTGGTATTAGTTTTAATAATACTAGCATTATTAGGTGCCCCACTATTTTCAATAATTGCAGCTGGCGCTTTATATGGTTTTTATTCAGCAGATATAGATTTAATGGTAATAGGTATTGAACTGTATCGAATTGCTGAAACGCCATTATTAATGGCACTTCCCCTGTTTACACTTACTGGTTATATTTTAAGTGAAAGTAATACATCCCAAAGAATGCTTAATCTTATACAGTCCATGGTTGGCTGGATGCCTGGTGGGCTAATTATATTTGCATTTATATTTAGTGCATTATTTACCGCATTTACCGGGGCATCTGGTGTAACGATAGTTGCTTTAGGTGCACTATTTTATCCTGCCTTTATTAAAGCGGGTTATACAGATAAATTTAGTCTGGGAATGGTAACCTCATCCGGCAGTCTTGGTTTATTAATAGCACCATCTCTACCATTAATATTATATGGCATAATTGCACAACAAATGGATTTGGATGCACATTTTTCTATAAATGACTTATTTATTGCAGGATTGTTACCTGCAGCATTAATGATTATTGCATTGTCAATTTATGTAATAATCAAAAATCAGCAATTTAAAATTCAAACAGTAGAATTTGATAAAGATAAATTATTAAAAGCTATATGGGCGATGCGTTGGGAATTACCAATGCCAATTTTACTTATGGTTGGTATATATTCTGGATATGTTGCCATTTCTGAAGCGGCAGCCGTAGTTGCGCTTTATATTCTAATTGTAGAAACATTAATTTATAAAGAGGTTTCATTCTCAAAGCTTATAGATGTTGTACGTGATTCTATGGCTATGGTAGGTAGTATTCTTTTAATATTAGCTGTTTCATTAGCGCTAACAAATGTGTTTATAGACGCAGAAATACCGGCACAATTATTTTCTATGGTTCAGGAGAATGTGGATAGTAAAATAAGTTTTTTAATATTACTTAATTTATTTTTATTATTTGTTGGCGCTATTCTAGATATTTTTTCTGCATTGGTAATAATAGTGCCACTAATATTACCAGTAGCGATCAGCTTTGGAATACATCCGGTACATTTAGGCATAATTTTCCTTGCTAATATGCAGATAGGTTATCTTACACCACCGGTAGGTATTAATTTATTTATATCCAGTTATAGATTTAAGAAACCAATTGCAGATGTTTATAAAGCCAGTTATCCTTTCATGCTTGTTTTGTTTGTTGTATTGATAATTATTACTTATATACCCGCATTAAGCTTGTATTTTATTTAAATTTTCATCAGCTTATAAACCAAATATAAAATTAGTTCAAAATCCGTATAACACCTGGTTTCTTATTCTTATAAGCTGGCATCGTCATTCCTGCTTGAGCATTAATATAAGTCGGATCAGTGACTACAAAACGTTTTCCATTATAACTAATTGCATCACCACTTACATTATCACTAAAATGGACAGCAGTAGCGATATGGCCAGGGTAGTCGAGTCCTATAACTTGCAAATCAAGTAAATGATGAACTATCCATGCAAAGAAAACTGATCGATCTTCACAATCAGAATATGGGTAATGTAATGTTTCTTCAGGAAAAAGGTAATTTTCTAATCCAAATTGTTGTTCATCAGTTTTATATTTAAAAGCGGTTTGAACAAAACGTAAAATTAAATTTACAGCTTCTACCTCAGGCTTTCCTTCTACCAGGGGTTTTAATTGCTTAAGTAATGGATTCGCCGTAGCCAGGTTGAGTTCTGAATTAAAATAGAGAGTGATATCCATTTGCGGATAGGTTTTGAGATAACGTATTGTTTCAGTGTCGTAACCTACATTAATTTTGTAGATTTTTTTTCGGTAAGAAAATTTAAGAAAACGATCTTTTTGTTTACGAGCGGTATTAAAAGCGTGACTTAAACTCATATTAAGTTGTTGAGTTGCGCCGGGATAATGTCCATTGTAAGTAAATATTTTCCCTGGCTTTTGTTTAACACCATCAAAGCTTAATGCGTAATAGCGAACCTTATCAAATGTAAAATAAGGTGCTGCGAAAAGTTGCTGCTGAGATGGCATAAGCAAATAAACATAATTAGGATCATAGGCAATACGCGCTTGATAGCCAGCTTTTGTCATTAGATACCAGGTAAAAACAGATTGATCATTTTTACTACTAGGATGAATATTTTGAGCAATGGCATTTGTGAGTAGAGCAAAGCCCCAGTCGTTTAACGTTAATGGTTTTCGTTGGGCGTTAATTTGTTTTAATAAACCGTCATAATCAGCTTTACTCATATCAGACCAGATATTGCTAATGGAATTTTCATTTATTGGTCGTCGTAAACTGACTTTGAGTAGTGGATCATAATAAAATTCAAGTTTATGACCGTAAAATGATATTTGAATTTTGTGACCGTTTGCGTTTGGTTGCTTCACTATAGCTGAAGGAATAACTTTTTGTGGAACCGGTAAAGGTTTAAGTTCCGGTGTTTTGACAATAACAGGTAATGGGGATAGCTGATCTAAAGGTGATTTTTCTTGTAATTGTGAAATAGAAGCTTGTGGCGGTTTAAGTTTAAAGGGTTTTTCAGGTTCAGGAAGTCTCTTTGGTGCCTTCGGTATATGATCTGGTTTAGGGGTTTTATCACGCACCAGGCCTTGAAATGTTTGCATTTCCTTCCATTGATTTTTTAAAAATCCAGTAAATTCCTTGTCACGTTTATCTTTATACTCTTGAAAATGCGTTGTTTCCTGCTTCATCCATTGTTTGAATTCTGCAGAATTGTTGGTTGTGCCGGTTAATGGCAAGGTGGTTAATAAAAATAAGTTTAATATCAGTATGGACTTTTTTAGCATTTTTAGTCCCTTAAGTTATTGATAATTATTAGATATTTAGTTTCACACTTCCCTGTGATCAGTTTATAACCAATAAAACAGATCTATGCTACATCCATGTATTGAATAGTTAAATTATCTGCCTTCCATCTTGGAGATTTCTGCGGCTAACTCATCCTGACTTTTCTGAGCCTTAAATTGTTGCCACAAAGCTCGTTCATTTCCCATACTGGTTTTAAGTGCTTTCTGTGCTGCCTTACCAACACTGGCTTCATCCATTCCAACAAGTACATATAGACTGCCTGTAGGACTTACACGTGTTCTGTAGATTTTAGTACCTATCAGTGATTCGTTTGTAATTTGTTTGGTAACAGAGGTCATCACTTTATCAACAGTTTCAGAATCAGCTGCACCTGTTGTTTCTATATATTGCTTAACCATGTTGCGAACCTGTACTTGCATATTTTGAGCAAGTTGAACACGGGCTGAAGTAGACGCCATTTGTTTCATAAAGTCATGACCGGCACCTGATTTTTGAGCAGAACCGACAGCTGAGACTTCTACATCCTTTACAGGTTGATCACAAATCCAGCCAGGAGCCGCTGTGCCGGGGGCATCAGGGAATACGCAATCCGCGATTTCTTGCTTTTTATCTCCACCACAAGCTGTCAGTAAAGTAGACAGTGCGACACCTACAACCAGGTAAGCAGCCTTATTCATTTTTTTTCTCCATTTGGTTTAGATTAGAAACAGGTTCTGTTCAATTGTGTAAACATAGCTGAGATAGGAATATATAGCAATATTAATTAACTCGGTGTTATGTAGGAATATAGGGTAGATATAATAATGATTTTATATATTTACAGCTACCAAACTATGAGTGGATCAAATGGTACTCTTTTTGGGGCAGAAAAAGTTAATAAGGTGTCACAAAATTATCAAATAGAATCTAATGCACCGGGTTATACGGGTCTATAGATAAGTTGAATATTGGCAAGGTGATTAATTTTTTGCTGTCAATATAAAACAGTTATATAGAGCTAGAAAATGAGATAAAATTTTTGTACATTATAAATTCTACCCAGATAAACAGGAAGCGACTACACATTGATTACGGCCATTTTCTTTAGCTTTATACAGCGCTTTATCTGCACGTTCAAAAACTTTATTTAGGGTATCTTTATCATTAAAACTACTTATACCACAGGAAATAGTTATTTCGACAGCATCACCATGGTAGTGAAATCCACAGGTTTCAATTTGTTGGCGTAGTTTATTAACCAGGCGCAATGTTTCTTCCTGCTTTGTTCCAGGTAAAAGCATAACAAATTCTTCACCACCGTATCGGGCTAAAAAATCGGTGGCGCGAATGCTTTTTATAAGTAACTGAGCTACAGTTTTTAAAACTTTATCTCCAGCCTTGTGTCCATAAGTATCATTTACTTTTTTAAATAAATCAATATCCCAAATTACCAGACTTAATGGGTTAGAAAAACGTTTCCAACGGGCAATTTCTTCTTCAGCTTTTTTCTCATACGATAACCTGTTCGGTATTTCAGTAAGCACATCAAACATTGCCTGTTTATTTTTCTCTATTACAACTTTCTTTAATTTAGTGGTTTCAGATTCTAATTCCTGCATTTTTAAATGCATGGTATCAACTTCCTGTTGAGATTTTTTAAACCGTTGATTTTCTGATTCACGATAAAGTTTAATATGTCCTGATATAGTATCAAGTTTTGAACTTATGTTTTGTTTCAGGCTAGAGAGCTCGGTGGCCTGATCAATATCATGGCGTATTTTCTCTACATTTAAACCGAGTTGTTTATCAAATTCTTTACCCTGAGTTGTTGCTTGTTGCAGGCTTGAATTTTCATTTTGTAAAAAATGATCCATTACTTTTAATCTATCCGTTACCTGTTGTAAAAACTCTTCAAATTCATGTTTTTCTTTTTGCATCCGGCTACGGATAGAATTGATGAGTATAACTACATCTTTTAGTAATAATTTCCAGTTGGCAGGATTTGTATCTTGTTCTAGTCGATGTTTAATTTTTTCTGCTTCATCTTGAAGGTCTGCGGGAATTATTAGCTGTTCTAATAAACGAATTAATAACTCTTGAATGGAAGGTTGTAATGTAGGATCTATACCAGAGTTATCGACTGTTTTTGAAAAGTTAGTACCTGAATTATTTTTTTGTATATTTTGAAGTAAAATTGATGAAAGCTGATCAGAGAGTACATCAAGCTCATTTTTTTGTTGGGCATCACGGATACCCAGTTTTAGTGCGCTAAATTTACCATTAGGCGAGTTTGAATCATCAAGCTTATTCAGTAATTCGATAAGGCACGTTTTGTATGCCGTGAGTGGCATATCATCTGAAAGCAAAGCAGGCTCTATCGGCGTGCTTCTGTTTTTTTCAACATCATTTATATTTGAGTTAAATAGACGGTCAATTAAACCGGGTTTTTTTGTAGATTGAGTTTCATTGATGATGACAGAAGATAATAACTTGAGTAATTGATTTAATAATTTATCACTATTTGAATCGTTAGATCTGGCAAGTTTCTTAAGTAGTTTATCACGTGACTTAAGAGCACTTTTGGGAAGGCTTAATTTTTTTGTCAGTTGCTCTAGTATATTTATAGCATTCCGATTTGAATCACTCTCCTTGTCTTCAAGTTTTGAGAGTATTCGAGAGATATCATCAACAATAGACTCAAGGCGTTGACGGTTAATATTATTTTTAATAGCTGTACGTAAATCTAGAATATGACGATCAAGTGTAGCATTCTGGCCTTCAGCCGCTAGACTCAGACGACCTATTGTTCGTTTTAAAGTCGATTCGAGTTTTCCCCACTCCTGCTCTTTTCTCTCCAGGCTATCGAGTTGGTCATAATATTTCTGTTTCCATTGCTCTAGTTCCATTTCACAGGTTCCATGAGTAAGTGACCTTGAATGTTAAATACGGTTAAAAATTATTCCTGCACTTTGTAAGATACCGCACGTCCTGTGCATAAAAAAGGGAGCCTTTCTAAAGGCTCCCTTTATATATAGTCTTCAATAAGTAACTAAACAAGGCTAAATATTAGACATTAATGTATTAAATAATTAACTTATCTTGGGTTAGCCCCAGTTAGCGGAACAAAAAACTGATTTGTGTTCATAGTTATTTTGATTCGAGCTTAATCAGGTGCTCTGAAACATTGATCATGCCCGCATAGCTACCCGCTTGACTACCAGAAATAGTGTATTTACCATTAACTGTTAACATAGGTACGCCACTCACATCATATTGTTGGCCTAGCTGCATGGCTTGCTTGGCACGCATCTCCACAGCAAAAGAATCAAATGTTGAAAGGAAAGTTTCTTTATTAACACCCTGCGTAGCTAGAAAGTCTGCAATGGTCGCTTTGCTGTAAAGTTTAAGTTTTTTAACGTGCATTGCAGCGAATATCGCTTCATGATGCTTTTCGCCTTCACCCATAGTTTGTAATGTATAGTAAGTTTTTGTGTGAACCATCCAGCGAGGGTTAAGAGGGGCTGGTACTCGTGTAAACTGCACGTTGGCAGGTAAGTTTTTCTTCCATTTCTTTAAGGTAGGCTCAAAGCTAAAGCAATGGGGGCAACCATACCAGAAGAATTCAAGTACTTCTATTTTGTCACTACTTTGCGTGGCTACAGCCTGTTTGAGTTTAGAATAGGACTTTCCTTCAATATAGTTTTGTGCCTGTGAAAGAACTGGCAGTAGTAATAATAGGCCTAACAGGCTGAATTTTTTTATGAAGCTCATTTTAATCCCCAGGAATTTAATCAATAATTTTGTAATACGACAGACTGAATGTCAGAAAATTTCATGTATTATGCCATAGCTTGAAGATTATTTATCTTAGGGTACATTTTAAGATGTGGATTTAAACTCAGGTAACCCAGGCATAAAAAAAGGCCGCAGTAGCAGCCTTTTATAATGAAATAAGCGTGACAATTTATTTCATTTGAGCAATATAGTTTGCAACAGCTTCAATTTCAGCTGCCGTCATTTTGTTTGCTACTTCCCGCATCATCTTGTTGCTGTCATTTACACGTTTGCCATCACGAAAAGCGCTTAATTGTGCAATAGTATATGTTGCATGTTGACCGGCCAAAGATGGAAATTTGGCAGCAGGATTACCAGAACCATTTGGACCGTGGCAACCCATGCAAGCAGGTAATTTTGATGTAGTGTTACCACCACGGTATATGGCTTTACCCAGGGCTACTTTCGAGTCATCTGCAGTAGCCACTGTGCTTTTTTTGCTAGCAAAAAAGGCCGCAACATTGGCTACATCAGCGTCAGTGGCTAGAGTTGCAGCCATACCTGTCATTGTCGCATCCTGACGGGCTCCGCTCTTGTAGTCATTAAGCTGCTTAGCTAAGTATTGTGCATGTTGCCCTGCTAGTTTAGGGAACATATCAACTACGCTGTTTCCATCTGGCATATGGCATCCAGCACAGATAGCACCCGCTGTTGCTTCGCCAGCTGCCAGATCAGCGGCAATGGCCGTGGCATTGAGGCTAACCGTCAGGCCAAAAATTGCTAGCAGAGATTTAAAGTTCATTGTGTGTATTCTCCAAACGATTATTACGTTTATATATATAGAAAAATATGAGTTGTCTTTCATGGGCTTTCTTTCAAGCCAAGGACAAAAAGTGGCGCAATACTACACCAGATCGGTTATTTCATCAATTTTGGCAGCTTGATTTAGGTTAAATTTAGTTAGAATATTCGCTGTATACCCATAAGATTGGTAATATCCGCCTGAATTAAAGACGAAAGAGTAACCCATGGCCAATTATTACCGCCGCGCATCCTTTTTAACCAGTGCAAGTAAATCCAGTCAGTTTCCAGAACATGAAATGCTGGAAGTTGGTTTTGCAGGTCGCTCAAATGCGGGTAAATCTAGTGCAATCAATACCTTATGCGATCAAAAAGCATTGGCCCGCACAAGTAAAACACCAGGACGAACACAATTAATTAATTTTTTCCCCCTGGATGAAGCACGTTGCCTGGTGGATTTACCCGGATACGGTTATGCCAAAGTTCCAGAGAAGATGCGCAGAGAATGGCAGAAATTGATGGAGTCATATTTAGGTGAAAGAAAACAGCTTCGTGGGCTGGTTATTATTATGGATATTCGTCACCCATTAAAGGATTACGATATACAAATGCTGGAATGGTGTGAGCAAATGGGAACACCCGCACATATATTGCTAACCAAAGCGGACAAACTAAAAAAAGGTGCGGCAAGTAAACAACTTCTGGGTGTTAAGAAATTGCTTAAAGAAGAAGGCTTTGAGGTGACACTGCAAATGTTTTCCGCATTGAAGAAAACCGGTATAGAAGATTTACAAAAGGTACTGGATGACTGGCTTGAGTTGGGTGAATAATTTAGTTAAAGCAATTTTTCCGCAAATGAACGCGAATGAGCGCAACAAAAAGTAAAAGGTAGTATGACGTAGGCGCATAAAATGCGTTATCTTAAAACCTAGAAATATTTTTTTGCCTTGATCTGAAGTCTTATTGGGGTGAGCTGAACGGCAAAAACAAAAAACCCCGACCACCAGGGAAGCGGTCGGGGGTAACATAGAGGCCAACTTGGGGAGGTTAACCTCAAACTGCTCGCTTAAGGGAGGCAAGCGAGCTTGCGCCGGGCTTTAGCGCAATTCGAAAAAACGATTACAATTGCTTCCTGCTATTAATTAAAGTTCATTTAAGGCACATGTCAAAACGTACTCGACGAGTGGGGTTCATTTTGGGAACAAATATTCCCTTTATAAATCGTCGTGTTTTTTATAACTCTTAAGATAGATTTAAATAAGCAACTCTATATAGTTGTTATTAAAAGAACTTTTTAATGATAAGTTAATGGGCTTCATCCCAGTTTTTGCCCACACCGATATCAACAAGCAGGGGTACATTCAGATCAGCGGCACTTTCCATTTCATCATGTAGTAGCTTACTCAAGGCATCTACCTGATTTTGGGCTACTTCAAATACCAGTTCATCATGTACCTGCATGATCATAAGTGCTGAAATATCAGATTTTTGCAGGCTGTTATAAGCCTTTATCATGGCACGCTTAATAATATCGGCAGCGGTTCCCTGCATTGGAGCATTAATAGCGGTGCGTTCAGCATATTGTCTACGCATACCATTGCGTGAATTGATTTCAGGTAAATACAGGCGTCGTCCAAATAAGGTTTCTACATAACCCTTATCATGGGCCTGTTTCCGGGTATTATCCATGTATTCTTTTACACCGGGGTAGCGCTCGAAATACAGATCGATGTAATCCTGTGCCTGATAGCGAGTAACATTGAGCTGTTTTGCCAGCCCAAATGCGGACATGCCATAAATAAGGCCAAAGTTAATGGCCTTAGCGGCGCGGCGCTGTTCTGTTTTAACTTCATCCAGTGCCACATCAAATACTTCGGCTGCTGTGGCTTTATGAATATCCTGCCCCTCCTTGAATGCTTTTAACAGGCTGTTATCCCCGGACAGGTGGGCCATAATACGCAGTTCTATTTGTGAATAGTCGGCGGCTAAAATGCAGTTACCCTTATTAGCGATAAACGCCTGCCTAATACGTCGCCCTTCTTCAGAGCGAACCGGAATATTCTGTAAATTAGGGTCACTGGATGACATGCGACCTGTGGCCGCACCGGTTTGATGATAGCTAGTGTGTACCCTGCCGGTTTTCTCATCAATAAGTTTAGGTAGTTTATCGGTATAGGTTGATTTAAGCTTACTTAAGCCCCGGTGCTCAAGTATTAGCCTGGGTAGTTCATAATCCTGGGCCAGTTCTTGTAGAACATCTTCAGCGGTAGAGGGCTGTCCCTTTGGTGTTTTACGAATAATGGGTAGTTCGAGTTTTTCAAAGAAAATAGCCTGAATTTGTTTTGGTGAAGACAGGTTGAATTCTTCACCCGCAACCTCATAAGACTGTTGCTCAATTTCTACCATGCGTTCTGCCAGTTGTTGGCTCTGTTTAGTCAGCATATCCGCGTCTATCTTTACCCCATTGCGTTCAATATGTTGAATAATGGGCATTAACGGTAGCTCTATTTCTTTATAAACCTTGAGTAACTCGGGCACTTTTTCCAGCTGGGCATGAATGCACTGATGCAGGCGCAGGGTTATATCTGCATCTTCTGCTGCATAGGGGCCTGCTTTTTCTAGCTCTATTTGATTAAAGGTGAGTTGCTTAACGCCCTTGCCGGCAATGTCTTCGAAATGAATGGTGTTATGGTTAAGAAAACGATTTGCCATGCTGTCCATATCATGGCGTTTGGTGGAATCCAGCACAAAAGATTGTAGCAGGGTATCATCACTAATGCCCCGCATATGAATATCATGGCTTTGCAACACGTGGGCATCGTATTTGAGATTTTGCCCTAATTTGGCAGTGGCCGGGTCTTCCAGTAATGGCTTTAAACTACCGAGAACGATTTCTTCAGATAGTTGGGTTGGAGCACCCTCATAATCATGTCCAAAAGGCACATAAGCCGCTTTGCCAGGTTCGATAGAGAAAGATACCCCTACTATTTTAGCCTGCATATAGTTGAGGCTGGTGGTTTCTGTGTCAAAGGCAAATATGTCAGCTTTTTTTAGCTGAGTTAACCAGAGATCAAAATCTTTTTGTGTTAATACGGTTTGATAGTCAACATCTACATTAGCGTTAGGTGCTCCAGTCGATTCACCGCCGAGTTCAGTTAGCCAGCTCTTAAGCTCATATTCGGTATAAAGGTTTTTAAGAATCTCAGTATCAGCAGATTTTATCTGTAGATCTTTGGGTGACATATCCAGTTCTACATTACAAATAATAGTCGCGAGCTGATAAGACAGGGGGAGTTGCTTCAGGCCTTCACGTAAATACTCCCCCACCTTGCCCTTAAATTCATCCGCATGGTTGATGATATTTTCCACGGAATCGTATTGAGTTAGCCATTTAACAGCGGTTTTTGGGCCCACCTTGTTAATGCCCGGAATGTTATCTGCAGTATCTCCGATTAATGCCAGGTAATCGATAATCTGATCGGTAGAGACGCCAAATTTTTCGAGAACTGATTCGGGTGTGCTGATGTGATTGTTCATCGTGTTAATCAGGCTGATATTTTCTGTTACTAACTGGGCTAAATCCTTATCACCAGTGGAAATCAGTACTTGATGACCGTCCGCCTCAGCCTGTCTAGCTAATGTACCTATGACATCATCGGCTTCAACTTTAGGTATAACAAGCCGTGGATAACCCAATGCATCGACTAATTGGTGAATGGGCTCAATCTGCGTGCGTAAATCATCGGGCATGGGGGGGCGATGGGCTTTATATTCTTCATAGAGATCACTACGAAAAGTTTTGCCTTTGGCATCAAATACAACGGCCATATATTCCGGCTGATAATCCTCAACCAGTTTTTTTAACATATTTATAACACCATAAATAGCGCCAGTTGGCTGCCCCTTAGAGTTTGTTAAGGGGGGAAGCGCATGAAAAGCTCTAAATAAATAGGATGAGCCATCGACTAGAATCAGAGGAGGTTTTTTTGCCATAGAAATTGTGCACGTAAAATAATTAGACGTATTATGACACTAATAAGAAAAGGATGGTAAAACGGATGGCAAAAAATGTCTCCAGAAAGAATACCAACTTAGACCAGAAGAAATAATTGTGGTAGGAAGAAGTTTAAGCTCGTCTGTTGCTATTTATCTTGCTGCTAATAGAAAAGGCAGATCTGATATTAATAACACCTCTTGATAGCATAGAAAATATCGCATCCAGGCAATATAAATTTTTTCCTGTAAAATATTTACTTAAACATCTATTTTCAACAATAGATTATATAAGTCAGGTTCAAATTCTAGAATTTGAATAGACTACACCAGCGAATATTTTGAAGTTTACATATTTGTGTATGCATTTCCTGAGTAATCTGTAGATTGTTCAAGCACTTATTGGAAAAGCGCTGTTCCAGTCTAATTACACTTTCATGTTGAGTAACATGGAGTTGATTTTCATTTTCATAGAGTGATATTGTCTGTTTGCGCTCATCTACCAGATTTTCAAACTGTATGATTAGTTCATTGTAATTTTTGTTATTACTCTGATTATTCTGTTTATCCAGTCTGTTAATTAACTGACGTCGCTTTTGTATTTCATTATGCAGATAGTTAATCTTACTTTTAATATTCTCTTTATTGGCTTCTGTGGAAAGTAATTGCTGACTAGCTAAATTCATATCTTTATTTATTTGTATACAGGTTAAGGCGTGTTGTTGGGTAACAAAACCATCGTTATCAATAATTGTAGCCTTATTAGAAAGTACAGATGATGTACTCAGGAAGAAGACAAATAGCACGTAGCCCAGGTTTTTGTAACATTTTTTCATATAAAAAATCATCATTATCGCTATGTTTAGAGAGGCCCTGAAAGAGAATTCTCACTAAACTTACAATTACGTATATTTAGCTGTATTTCAATTCTTAACCGACAAACTGTAACCAATGCGGGATAACAGTGTAAAATGCGCCGATGAATTCAGCACTGCAACAAGTTTTTGAAGAAATTTCGACAAAACTGGAACAATTTATAGACTGGACAGGGCGTACAGTCTCCTGGCTTGTTCTGGTTATGGTACTGGTAACTTTTATAGTGGTTGTCCTACGCTACGTATTTGATATGGGCTGGATAGCTTTACAGGAGTCGATTTCTTATTTTCATTCAATAGTCTTTCTGGTAGGGGCTGCCTACACTCTCAAGCAGAATGGTCATGTGAGGGTTGATATTCTCTATAACAGACTGAGTGACAGGGGCAGAGCCTGGGTTGATTTGATAGGGCACCTGTTTATTTTAATGCCGGTTATGGTTTTTATATTATGGGTTAGCTGGCCCTATGTAGCCGAATCCTGGAAAGTAACAGAAGGCTCACGTGAAGCGGGTGGCTTAGCAGGTGTGTTTCTACTTAAAAGCCTGATTTTTATCATGGCCGGCTTACTAATGCTGCAGGGGCTTGCATTAATTTTACGTGCCCTGCTTACGGTAATGATGCAAACACCTTCGAACTTAAGAAAGAAGTCAGCCAAGGAAGCCTCTAACTAATGGAATACATGGCTATCTGGTTGTTTATATGCGTATTTGTATTGTTATTGAGTGGTTACCCAGTTGCGTTTACCCTGGCCGGTACAGCTCTGTTGTTTGCGGGTATAGGTAGTTATCTGGATGTTTTTGATAGTGTTTTTTTAGAAGCCCTGCCTAATCGTCTGTTTGGCATTATGATGAACCAGGTGCTACTGGCAGTTCCCTTGTTTGTGTTTATGGGGGTAATGCTGGAACGTTCTAAAATTGCTGAAAATTTACTGGAAACCATGGCCCAGCTCTTTGGCTCAGTACGAGGAGGCCTAGGAATCTCAGTTACCCTGGTAGGAATGTTACTGGCAGCCAGTACCGGCATAGTAGGTGCAACCGTTGTGACAATGGGTCTACTCTCATTGCCAACAATGTTAAAACGAGGCTATGATCCACGCATTGCTTGCGGCACTATCTGTGCGTCTGGAACGCTGGGGCAAATTATTCCTCCTTCAATTGTGCTTGTTCTGTTAGGTGATGTACTTTCTTCTGCCTATCAACAGGCCCAGCTGGATATGGGCATATTCAGCCCAGATACACTTTCAGTGGGTGACTTATTTGTAGGTGCCCTTATTCCCGGTTTACTACTGGTGTTTTTATATATCAGCTATTTACTTATTGTCGCAGGATTGAGGCCTACGGCGATGCCAGCCCTCCCGGCTAATGAACTACATGATAGAAGACAGTTAAAAAAACAGGTGATCATTGAGTTAGTCCCTCCCCTGTTTTTAATACTGATGGTATTGGGCTCAATTATTGGGGGGCTAGCTACGCCAACTGAAGCGGCTGCCGTAGGTGCAATGGGTGCAATGGGTCTTGCCTGGAAACGGGGTCATTTTACGCTAATTACATTACGTGACGTTATGCAGGAAACCACGCGAATTAGTAGCATGGTGTTCATGATATTAATTGGAGCTTCAATTTTTTCGCTGGTTTTCAGAGGGTTTGAAGGTGATGAGCTAATACAGGCATATTTAAGTAATTTACCCGGTGGCACATACGGTGCTCTTTTTCTGGTAATGCTGGTGATGTTTTTGCTGGGTTTCGTACTCGATTTTATAGAAATTACGTTTGTTGTTATTCCCATTGTTGGTCCGGTACTTTTAGCAATGGGCATCGACCCAATATGGTTGGGTATTTTAATTGCAATTAATTTACAAACGTCATTTTTAACGCCACCTTTTGGCTTTTCATTATTTTATTTAAGAGGAGTAGCCCCCGCTGAAATTTTCACCATGGATATTTATAAAGGTGTAATGCCATTTATATTAATACAGCTCATGGCTATGGCGATGATCGCCTGGTGGCCACAGTTAGCGACATGGTTACCCGCTTTGCTTGACAGTTCTTTATAGTTAGCCTTTACTCAAAGTAATAGTGGCAGGGTTAATAAAAATTATATATGAAAATAATATTTAACAGAATAATCAATATACCCGCTTTTCTTATTATTGTTTCAATTGTAACGGCATGTGGTGGTGATGAAAGTGAAGTGGGAAGAGTGGTAGTGGGTCGCTCAAGTGTTTTATTTTCTCTTAATGAATTGCAATACCAGGATCCATACGTTGTACAGGTTTCTGATGTTGATGGCAATGCCATTGCAAATGCAAGTATCTCTGTTAGCCTGAAAAATATTTCCTATAATAAAGGCGCATACCAAAGAAGCGAATCAGGCTGGATAAGTATTATTACAGCAACATGCAGCGCTGAAGATATTAACAATAATGGATTTATTGAGCCGGGTGAAGATATCAATAATAACGCTAGATTAGATCCAACAAATGCGGCGACTATTACTGCACACCCTAAACTTGAACCCACATTTCAGGCGGGTACAAATACGATTGTGACAGATGAATCAGGTTTTGGGTATTTTTCAATAACCTATCCAAAATCCGAATCTCTCTGGTCAAGGATAGAGGTTAAAGTTAATGCCAGTATTAAAGGAACAGAACAAGATGCCTTTTTTACTCAAACTTTATTAGTCCTGGAGGAAGATGTTTCCGATGAAACAATTGATCCTCCAGGGGGTGTAGTTAGTTCATATGGACAATCTACAGATTGTATAAATGAAAATTAATCATAAAATTTAATGTGAATACATTCGTGTGAATAATTTCTAGCGTGATTTCAAATATGCTAACTCAGAAATATTACTCCACTTTATAACTTGATCACGATACGTTTTAAAAGATGTAAAGACTTTTTGCGTCATTTTATCAGCTGTAGCGATTTCACTAATTACCTCATCAGAAAGATTTTGTAATGTTGACAAAACTTCTTCAGGTAATTTCAGCACTTTAACTTTATGTTTATTAACCAGTATATCTAAAGCACGTTGATTTCGAGTCGTGTACTCACTCAACATATCCTGGTTAACAATTTTACATGCATTTAAAACAATACTCTGTAAATCATCTGGTAGTTTTTCCAGCGCCTCCTTGTTTATTAAGGCTTCTAGTGTTGTACCAGGTTCATGCCAACCAGGATAATAATAAAATTTTGCAGCCTTGTGTAAGCCAAAAGCTAAATCATTATAAGGGCCAACCCATTCTGTTGCGTCGATAGCACCTGTTTTAAGGGAAGTAAATATTTCTCCCCCAGGCAAACTAACCGGGGTGCCACCGGCACGTTTTAACACCTCTCCTCCTAACCCAGGAATGCGCATTTTTAAACCCTTAAGGTCAGCTATCGATTTAATGTCTTTATTAAACCAGCCAGCCATTTGTACGCCGGTATTACCCGCAGCTGCGGGTACTAAACCAAAAGGCTTATAAATTTCACGCCATAGCTCCATACCGTCACCATGATAAAGCCATGCGTTCATTTCCTGTGCGGTTAAACCAAAAGGTACAGCAGCAAAAAATTGTGAGGCTTGAGTTTTGCCTTTCCAGTAATAGGCTGCACCATGTCCCATTTGTGCAGTGCCTCGGGAAACTGCATCAAAAACTTCAAAGGGAGGTACCAACTCTTTTGCGCCATAGACTTTGATCTTTAAACGACCTCCTGACATTTGAGTGATTAATTTGGCTAGATTGTTAGCACCTGTACCAAGGCCGGGAAAATTTTTAGGCCAGGTTGTAACCATTTTCCATTTAATGGTTGTTTTAGCCTGGGCAATTCCAGTAGTCAGAGAAGTTGAAGTGATAATGCCTGTTGAGGCGGCAGTTTTAATAAAGTGTCTTCTTTTCATAATAATCAATTCAGGTTAGTGTTATTAAAGGTGAGTTAACAGAATACAGAGTTTGAAGTAATTAGTTTCAAGGGCTTATTAATTATTTAGATTATTTTGTTTAATATAATTAGTTACATCATTTGCAGAAAGTGGTTGTGTAAATAAAAATCCCTGCATATGATGTATATCAAGGCTGCTAAGGTAATCACGGTCTTTTTCTGTTTCTATACCCTCTGCGATAATTCGAATATCCTGAGATTTACACAGAGCAACTAAACCAGAAAGTAAGCTTTTTGCCTCTTTAGAATCATGTGTTTTAGAAATAAAACCTGGGTCTATTTTTACTTCAGATACTTTGCAATGTAGTAAACTGTTTAAAGATGAGTTCTCTGAGCCAAAGTCATCAATACAAATATGAAAGTTGTTAGCCTGTATCTGTTGTAAAATAGAGCGCTGAGTATTTGTAGTTGTAATAAAGTTTTTTTCAGATAATTCCAGGCAAACTTTGTCATAGTTGATATCGTAAAGATCACATTTTTGAATCAATATTTCAGGTAAATCTGAATCAAGTTGTGATAGTGAAATATTTATTGATAATCTGGGGACAGGCAGTTTAAAGTCGAGCCAGGTGCGATATTGTTTTAAAGCGATATCAATTACTTTTGTGCCGATAGCACCTATGAAACCGGATTTCTCAGCTCCTGGTAAAAATTTATCAGGTAATAAGCAGCCTTGCTCAGCATTATTCCATCTTACCAACGCTTCTACAGAGTCTATAGAGTTTGTATTAGTGTTGATTTGCGGTAAGAAAGATAGAAAAAATTCATTATTACGTAATGCCCGATGAAGGTGGGCCTCTGTTTTTAACCACATTTTAGCATTATGATTCATACTTTCACTGGTTAACTCAAAGTGATTTCCATTATGGTTTTGAGCGTTGTTTAATGCAGTATGTGCGCGGTCAATTAGATTTATTGCCTGATTACCATCGTCTGGATAAATACTAATACCCATGGCTACATTAAGTTCAATAATATAATCTGATGTTTGATAGGCTTCAGATAAAGTAGACAGTAGTTTTTGTGCAACAATGCCCATTTGCTGTATGTCGCCCAGGTCTTCAATAAGCACGGCAAAATCATCAGAAGAGAAGTGGCTTATTGTGTCACTGTCTCTTGTATTGTACTTGAGGCGTTTAGAAATGGCTTTTAAAAGCTGGTCACCCAGATCATAACTATATTTAGCATTGATTTCAGAAAAGTTTTTGAAATCTAATAGTATTATTCCCAGGCGATTTTTGTTTCTTTGAGCTCTGTCAATCGCATTTTGCAAACGATCAACAAAGAGAGACTTGTTGGGTAATTCAGTTAATTCAACAAAATGAATTTTATTTTCTTGCTCTATGATATGTTTGTGTCTGGGAGAAAGCATAACAACATAACTTGAAACATCGGTGTTTTCATTGCGTATGCTATTAATGCTGGCACTTAAAGGCCGGCTTTGTCCATCTTTTAAACGATGCCAGATTTCTCCTTTCCATTGGCCTATATCCTCAATTGACTGGAGCACGTTTGAATTTAATAAAGTTGAGTCTTTGGAAGCTAGAATAATTTCTGGAGATTGATTCTGAATTTCAGATTGTTGGTAACCGGTAATTTGAGTGAAAGCATAGTTCACTGAAACCACCTGATTTTTGTCATTTATTAACATCACTGCATCAGTGGCATAATCAAACATTTTCGATGCAACTAAAACCTGGTTTTCTGCTTCTTTACTGGCGGTCACATCATAAATAATAGAATAAAATAATTGCCTTCCTTCAATTTCCATGGGTCCATCACGAACTTCAACAAAACGAATTTCTCCATTAGATAAGCGATGCGGGCAACTGTAGAAACCGAGGTTTTGTTCTCTCGTTTGTTGAATTAAGGTATTTAATTTATCACGAGAAAGAATGTTTATCTGGGCCAGGTCCATTCCCTTTAGTTCATTAATTGAATAACCATAAAATTCAGCAGCAGCTGGGTTAGCATCATCGATGCTAAAATTATCAGGGTTAATAACCAGCTTAATAGCCATGTTAGATTCAAACATCTGACGATAACGATTTTCTGATGATTTAAGAGCGGCTTCAGTTTTTTTACGTTCATTTATATTTCTGATTACAAATTGATAAACATTTTCATTGCCGTAATTTAACTTGTGAGCATTAATTTCAACTGATTGTTTTTCACCTTTTCGGTTTTTAATATTTTGTTCATAAAGTGCATGGTTGTAAATTTCCAGGTCTGCAATTTTTCCCTGCGTCAGTTCATGATTTGTTGATGAGTCTAAATCGAAAATGGTCATCAATAATAAGTCATCACGAATATATCCGAGAAGACTTATGGCAATTTCATTTGCATCGATAATATTAAGTGAGTTTGTAGAGACAACAATAATGGCATCATTTGCATGTTCAAACAGGGAGCGATATTTTAGTTCGGAGCCAATTAATATATCGGTTGATTTTTTAGTTTCGGTATTATCATACAGCATCATATGAAAATATTTTTTATCTTCAATAATAATTTCCTGAGCATATCCAGTAACATTTAAGATGTCTCTATTCTTTGTTATTAAATGAGTTTCAAATTCACCACCATGTGAACTGTTAAGTTCTGATATTGATTTTCTAAAGTTATTCAGATAATCGGTATCAACATGAAGACTCATGCGCATGCGAGAAAATTCTTCTTTTTCGTATCCCAGAAAATTATTCATTGCACTGTTAAATGTGAAGGGTAGCAGGTTTGTAGAGTCGAGTACGAGCACGGGGTAAGGCAATTTATTAAATAAATTGTGATAACGATCTTCCATTTGACGGTTAGTATTCTGTAGATTTTTTAGATTACTGATATTTTTGCAGACACCTATAATGCCCGTAATTCTATTTTTGCTGTCGCGACAGGGGTATTTTTTACATAGATATGTATCGATACCATAATTTGTTGTCACGACTGCTTCCCAACGAATTGTTTCTCCAAAATCTAGAACTTGCTGATCTTCATGAATTATTTTGTTAGCGATAGAATTTTTGTGCAGACTCTTGTCTGTAAGACCAATGACCTGTTTATTTTCAAGCTGCAATATCTGCTTAGCAACAGGGCTAATTATTTTGTAGACGCCATGTTTGTTTTTTAAAAAAACGCCTTCCTGTTGATCGGATAATAAATTTTCATAGAATTGGGCACTGAGATTGTTGTGCCCCATCATAAATTCAGTAAAACTGAGTACGGTACGAATAAAACCATAGAGTCCAATAAAGGCAAGTGAGAAGATTACACCACTAAAGAAATAATAAAAAATTTGTTGATTATCTTTTGGGAGGATGGAGTAAATAATATTGCTACCGAAAAACATCCATGCCAGGCCGAGTAATAATACAAAGCCGGAAATAATTAGATTTAAAAGCTCGCGGTCATTTGCTGGTTTCATTTAATAATTCTATTTAAACGGTTTGCAGATTAGCGTAACTTAAAACCAGCCACTTGCTACCTGCATTATCAAAATTAACTTCAACACGGGCACTTTTACCCTGGCCTTCATAATTGAGTACAAAGCCTTCGCCAAATTTCTGGTGTAATACTCTCTGGCCAATTGTCAGGCCTGAATCGTTATCTTGTTGAGCAAAACTGTAATCAGGATTATTGCTATATGAATTTAACCCCGTGGTATAGCTTGTTTTAGGGCGTATTTCTTCAATAAACTGTGCGGGTATTTCACCGATAAAGCTAGAAGGCATAGGGTACATTTCTTTGCCATATAAGCGGCGCTGTTCGGCATAGCTGAGTACCAGTTGATTCCGAGCACGGGTAATGCCCACATAACAGAGGCGACGTTCTTCCTGTAAACGGCCCTCTTCTTCGGCACTACGTTGGTGTGGGAATAAACCCTCTTCCATGCCACACATGAAGACCAGTGGAAACTCAAGCCCCTTGGCACTATGCAATGTCATTAACTGTACACAGTCTTCCCAGGCTTCAGCTTGCCCTTCTCCAGCCTCTAAAGCTGCATGGGTTAGAAATGCGGTGAGGCTATCCAGGGGTGCTTCATCGTCCACAATAAATTCAAAGCCTTTGGCGGCACTGACCAGTTCTTCAAGGTTTTCTACTCGTGCCTCGGCCTTTTCACCTTTTTCTTTACTATAGTGATCAATTAGGCCTGATGCATGAATTACGTGTTCAAATTGTTCGTGCAACTCAATTGATTTAGTGTCTTCATATAATTTATTGATTAACTGAATAAAACCATTTAATGCGTTTTGGGCGCGAGCTGCCAGGTTGCCACTGGATAAGAGTTCTGCTGATGCCTGCCACATTGAGACATCTGCAAGTCGGGCTGCTTCTCGAATAGTATCAACTGTTTTATTACCAATTCCGCGAGTTGGCTGGTTGACGACCCGCTCGAAGGCCGGGTCGTCATTGCGATTATTAACCAGTCGCAGGTAGCTAAGGGCATCCCTTATCTCTGCGCGTTCAAAAAAGCGTAATCCACCATAAACACGATATGGAATACCCTGTGTCATGAGTTGTTCTTCAAATACACGTGACTGGGCATTAGAGCGATAGAGAATGGCAATATCAGCACGGGCATTACCATCTGAGACATGCTCAACGATACGGTCAATCACATAACGGGCTTCTTCTTGTTCATTAAAGGCGGCATAAAGTTGTATTAAATTGCCGTCATCCCCATCCGTCCAGAGGTTTTTACCCATCCGTTCATTATTGTGGGAAATCAGTCCATTGGCTGCATTAAGAATATTGCCGGTGGAGCGGTAGTTTTGTTCAAGACGAATAACCAGTGTATCTGGGTTTTCGTTTTTAAACGTGAGTATATTTTCGACTTTTGCTCCGCGCCAGCCATAAATAGCCTGGTCATCATCACCCACTACAAATAATTGAGCACCGCGGCTATTTTTATCAGCTGACAACAAGCGTATCCAGGCATATTGTATGGTATTCGTGTCCTGAAATTCATCTACCAGAATATGCTGAAAACGGTTTCGATAGTGTTTATGAAGCTCATCATTATCGCGAATTAATTCCAGGCTACGCAGCAGTAATTCGGCGAAATCGATGACCCCAGCACGTTTACAGGCAGCTTCGTAGGCGCTGTAAATGCTCACCAGCTGTTGGCGAATGGGATCAGATCCCGCGTCAACGTGCTGCGGTCTTAGCCCTTCATCCTTGCGGGCATTAATAAATCCCTGGATTTGCCGGGGTACCCAGCGAGCTTCATCAAGCTCAAGTGATTTGAGAACCCGGCGGATCATGCGGTATTGGTCATCGGAATCTAAAATCTGGAACTGTTGTGGTAAATCCGCCTCTTTCCAGTGGGCACGTAAAAGGCGATGGGCTATGCCATGAAATGTACCAACCCACATTCCATTTGGTGATATGCCCTGTAACTGCTCTACACGGGCACGCATTTCACTGGCTGCCTTATTGGTGAAGGTTACTGCCATAACACTAAAGGCAGAAACATTTTCTACCTGAATAAGCCAGGCCATGCGGTGCACTAAAACCCGTGTTTTACCACTACCTGCACCTGCAAGAATAAGCATTGGGCCCGGGGGGGCTGTCACCGCATCTCGTTGTGCGTTATTTAAACCGTCAAGTATATGTGAAACATCCATGGGTAAGCATTGTAACCTAGTGAATGGGATGAGCCTAGAAAGAACATCTGGCAATATATCCAGAGTGAAAAAATAATATGGGTAAGAGAGATAAAATGAATGGAGTAAGGGCAAATAGGAATGCAGAAAGGCGTGTTATAGTTACAATTAAGAAGAAAGTTATATAAATAACTATATTTTCACCCGTCCTGATTAAAGTCAGGTGCACCTGTTGAAAATCCAGAATCAAAAACAAAAAAGGCTAGAGAAATGAAAAAAATAATTTTAATCAGTACTTTACTACTGACAATTGCGGCTTGCAGCGAAGAGCAACAAAATAAATTTTCCAGGCTGGGTGTAACCTGGTTAGAGGGTGATTATAAGGTAACCTTTACAGAGGGTGCTCATCAAAAATCCTGGCTGGTAAAAGATGGTAAGGTTACTACTGAACCCGCTAAGGGATATTATTATTTCTGGGCGCAGGTAAAGGGCAAGCAACGTTATGTACAAACACCTATTTCACGGACGTATATAGAACAAATAGGTGACTGATTATGTATAAACTTATGTTTATTTTTTTGTTTTTAAAACTGATGATTTTAATGCCAGGGGCCAATGCAACAGAAATACGCGTTGCAACAGCATCAAATTTTTATCCTACCTTAAATAAAATAAAATCAAGTTATGAGGGAATTACTGGTAATAAGGTGATTATAGTCAGGGGGGCAACAGCTAAACTATATGCTCAAATAAAACAGGGTAAGCCATACGATATTTTATTTGCAGCGGATAGCATTCATGTCGATAAATTGGTGAAGCAAGGAAAGAGTATAAACTATGAAAAAGATAAAAATTCTCTGGTTTATGCCATAGGCAGGCTGGTTCTTTGGCGAGCAGATGTGGATAGCTCACAACAATTAAGAGAACAGCTAAATGAAGGGTATTTTAATAAACTGGCTATCGTTAACCCAAAAACCGAACTTTATGGAAAAGCGAGTGTTGAAGCGTTAAAAGCGATGGAGTTGTATGAAAGTGTAAAACATAAACTAATTTATGCCGAGCACATTTATCAGGTGAGGCAGTTTGTAGAGTCGGGCGCAGCCGATATAGGCATTGTTTCCAGCTCATATGCTAATCAAGATATACACTGGGAGATTGAAAGCTATTTACATCGTCCAATTAAACAGAAAGCGGTTATTTTAAAGCAATCAAAACAGTTTGATGTAGCCAGGGAATTTTTGCAATATATACAAAGCCCAGCTATTAAAAAATTAATAACATCAGACGGGTATGTGCTTGATTAAAATTCAGCAGATGAAAATATTAATAATAGTTTTAATCATACAAATAGTGACAATACAGTCGGTTCAGGCAAGTGAAAAAAATAAATGGAGATTAATAAAAAACGAAAATGAAATACGTGTTTATATCTATGAATCAAAGTCTAATGATATCGTAAAAGCAAAAGCCAGAACAATTGTAAACTTCCCCATCAATACAATTAAATTGATAATAGATGATATAAGCCATCGGCATGAATGGGTTCCATATTTAAAAAATTCAAAAGCTCTTTCAATATATAAAAATAATAAAAGAATAGAATACAGCCACTTTTCAGCACCATGGCCCGCATCAGATAGAGATTTTGTCTATCAAATAGAATTAATTTCAGAGTCTAATAAACAGTTGGTATACAAGATGCGTTCAATTGAATCCAGTTTAATGCCAGAGAATAACTACAGAATACGGGCAGAACTCTATGAAAGCATCTACACGTTAACAGCATTAAACAAAGAAACAACGGTTGTTGACCTGGTATTTCATGCCGATCCTAAAGGCTGGTTGCCAAACTGGATAATTAATATTATTCAAAGGGTCTTACCCTATAAAATTTTAAAGAATTTAAAATCCAGATTAAAACTCCAGCTTAAGACCAAAAAAATGAAAGATAATAAGAAGGATTAGTTGTAGGGTGGATCAAGCGAAGCGGATCCACCATTGAGTGTCAGAATTAATATTCAACCTCATTGTTGTCCCGTTAAAATAAATTAGTTTATGGTTAAACCACCCTGTTCGAGACATGAGTTGAGGGTACCCGTCTAAGACACGCCGTAAAACCATCCCTGGTGGCTCGGCACCCGCTTCCATGCGGGTGACAGTCTTAAACAGGCATCCCCAACGCATGTCTCTAGTGGTTAACGGGACAGCAGTAATTCAACCTGGAAAAATCAGTTGACTGCACATTTATAGCGCATCAAAAGCTTGCACTCTAAACGTACTTTCAACTGATCTTTCTAGGTTCAACAGTGTCTTATCTTTATATAATGAAATAATAAATTTAATCTAATTAAGATTTTTCATTATTAAATTTAAAAATAATTAAAACAATGCTCATAATAATTATAAGTGAAGCACAAACAATCAACGGCATATTATTGGTAAGGCTTGCATGAATCAACCAGGCTACATTGCCTAAAACAGCCAGCACCATCATTAGCATGGAAATATCATTTGTTAAGCGCGTTTTATACGCTTTAACTATCTGTGGTATGAATATTAGGGTAGTAAGGACAGATGCCACCCAGCCAAAAAATTCTGCAATTAACATAAAAACCTTTGTAAGGTGATATTCAATCGGCACTAAATTTCTATTGAAGTTGGTGCCCGGCCTGAAGTAATTTTGAATATAGTATATTGGGAGAAATCCAGATTAATATATCATCAAATTGATTATTACCAGATTCAATGCGCTGAGCCGCATAGTATTGAGCATTATCACCAATTTTATAAGCGGGTAGCCCACATGTGCTAGGAACAGTTCCACCTTCACCTGCATTTTCATCTTCTTTACCACTATTGGCTCTTTGTCTTGTGCCCATGGAGAAAATAGCAGCTACAGCTATTTCCGTTGAAAAAATACCCCCACCTGCTGTGCAGTTGACTGACAGGTCATTACAGACTTTGATGTCCGGTGCAACGCCTGTTGGTCCTCCTGCTTTTTTAATGCCTTCAAAAACAACAAAGTCACCCGCTCCAGAAAGATTAGAATTACTGATACTGTACATATATGGGCGGCCCCAAGGATCCATTAATAATCCATCACAATTTACTTCTCCTTTTACCCCGAGTGAACCTGAAGGCACAAAGCCTATATATCCACCAATAGCTGCACTTGAATTACAATGTTCTATGGCTGCTCCTGTTGGGTTTACAGGATTAGATAAACCAGCATTTCCAGGAATGGTGGGGCATGGCAGACGATTGTTTGCGATTGCAAAACCATAGAGTGCTTCCTCAATTTCAAGCAACTTGGCATGAGCCTTTTTAATGTTAGCTGTTTCAAGTTGAGCGCGTAATGGCATGAATGTATAACTGAGTAACACAGCAATTATTATAAAGACAATTGCAACTTCAATTAATGTAAACCCTTTTTGATATTGCATAATTTTGCTCTAATTACAGAGGGGGAGATTATTAGAATTAATTTCATAACTTCGCTTTATAACAGTTGTGCTGCCAACAGTTTCAACAGAGAGACAATAGATTCTATCGTTATATAAAGGTGATCCAGTAAAGTCACCAAAATTAGTACCACCTGTAATATTAGAACCTTCAAGGTAGTTGTTTATTTCTGATTTTAAATTTCCATTAGCAGCACCAATTTCGATATATGGGTCTTGCCTTAATTGATTATAGGGGGCTGTTTCAATACGTTGATTAGAAAAAATGAGTAATGCGGCATAGCTTTTTGCACTTACCTCTTCAGTTGGACACATTCCAGCAGCACATGAAGAAGAGGCCGGTGTAGTATTAAGGGAGGGTTGGTAATCCTTTCCGACTACATAAAACCAATGGTCCTTCCAATGGTTCCATAATCGGCCCATTTCATCGACATTAATATCAAGATCGCAGGAATTAAAAATATCTGGGTTAGAAGATATGCTCATAGCATCATTTGAATTTTCAGTTGAAATGGGTAGTCGTCCAAAAGCTATATTTGCAGCACTGGCTTGGTCAGTATAGCTGCCATTGACTCGATAGTCATCGGCGAGGTTTACAGGAGCGGGCCAGGGTAGATGTAAATAGTAAGAATTTCCTGATACAGGTGGCTGCCCACCTCCATTCCCACTATTCCCATCATTACAAGAGGCCCTACAAGATACCCGTTGTAGATTGCAGCTAGCTATTTTCTGACCAGTTGTGGCAGAAATGAGGCAGAGATCTCTATCCGCATCACAATCAGCGCGACACTGATCAGTGGTAGTAGATGGATTTAAGTTTTGATTAATTTCTTCATGGCTGTTATTTGCATAAAGTATGAGGCAATTTGATATTGTATCAGCAAGCTCATTAATTTTTTTTGTATAAAGAGTGGTGTTATTTTTAATTTCACTAAAAATTTCTCCGGCTGTAATAGTGATTATACGATCATTTAAAGCGGGATTATTTTTAAAACTACTTGCGGAAATAAATTGATCGACTGTGTCTGTAGAATTTTTACTAACGGAACTATTTGATACGTTTAAATATGTTTCCAAGTAATCAGATGCAACTACATTGTCTCCGGTGACTTTACAAGGCCGCCCCACTTCAGCACTACGTCGGTTTTGATTGGCCAGGGGTTTGCCAGGTGCAATGATAACGGCAACAACCCTGTCTTCAGGTGTTGCGCCATACATTATGTCTCCATTTTCAGTTAATACTTGAAACATCCCTGGTGTATCATCATTTGCCATGTATGATTTTGGGTCATTATAAAAGCCACCAGATACGGCATACCAAAGGCATTCGCCAGATGAATCTTTCAATGGCTCTATCTCTAAGTATTTCCATGGTATTCTACCAATGCTATTTGTGTGTCTGGTTCCGCAGCTAGCACTGTTTCCGTTACCTACAGGATCGGGGCAAGGCAGCATACCATGAAATCCTGCAAGAGGATTGGAAGCAGTAGATTGACGAATATAATAAGAAATAGCAAAGGAAATTACAGCCCCTTTAGCTTTAGATAAAGAAACAGAGGTAATGTTTTCAGATTGTGTGTTAGCGTTGTTTGAATCAATTGTTGATACTAAAAAAACAGCCCCAGCCAGAATAATAGCCATAAAAAAGACAACAAGGGCGGCACCCTTTTGTTTAATCAAGCGTGATGGACTATTTGATAAATGCATAATAAAATTTTACGGGACCTTAACTGTTAAATTATCCACCTTATTGAAGAGTTTGTCAGTGACACCTATCTTCGCTTCAGTAGGCTTTATCTGAAAATTATCCTGCACCTGGGGGTCAGATTCACTCCATTGTTGGCCTGGTTTGAGTTTTATGTTTTGCTGGTTCACCCTAACAAGTACCTTATAGCTTTTATTCGTGATTTTTTTGGTATTGACGATGATTTCATCATTTATCCTGGTCGACTTTAATGTATTACCATCATTAATAAAAACCACCGGTTTTTTATCACTTCTAATGACGACCCCCTGCATTTTTACTGTAATGGGCTGGTGAAAAATTGAAGTTGAGGGAGCCTGTTGTTTTTTATCAAATTTCCCCTGTTCACGTAGCTTATCCAGTTGGTGGCGTGTCTGAGATGATGTAAAAAGAGTGTGTAACGCATCTTGTGAATCGAGGTTTTCAGAAAGACTCGACCCTGTAATCATTAGTAGTAAACTGGAAAAGAAAATTTTAATCATTAGCTCCTCCTTTTAGTCGGTAAACGAGCAGATTTTTTCTGTATGGTATACCAGTTTAATTCACATTTAGCCGAAAAATTTTTATTGGTAGATGAATTAAGAAGGGATTCGGTTTGTGTTGTGTTTCTAACAATAGTACAACTTTTAATATCAAATAAGCCTTTTGCTTCACGGTGAAGTGAATTAATTATGGTATATAAATCACCCTCATGCAAAAGTTGCATTTGTAATGTCATGGTTGATTTAAAGAGATCTATTCCGGGAAATTGTTTAGTAAGTTGATTTGAGAGTATCGTTTGACGCTTATCTATATTATATTTTAAATAGGGAATTTTTTGACGCGTTGTTATTTTCTCAATTGTATCAACCCAATTTAGTCGACTTTCATTGCCAACAATACCTGAGTTTTTCAGATGCTGGTACCTGTCTTCAAATTGAGCCAGTAATTTTTTCTGATTTATGCCAGTGTAATATTTATCTTTAGCGGTTTTTAAATTAATTTCAGCTAGAGTCTTTTCATCGTAAGCGGTTTGCCACCATGATTTTGAAGCAAAAATTATCAGTAATGCGATTACTAAACTAATAATCAAAGAGAGGAATTCTTTATGCAGATTTTTTATAATATCAAGTATCATGATTCACGACTCTGCATAAGTATTTCAATTTCAAATTTACCTTTTTCTTTGTCGCTATTTGAATTATTTTTCTGAGCTGAGCCGCTTTCATTTTCAATACTAGATTTTGATCTAATATCAACTGGCATGTGATTTACTTTAACAGTAGAAATTAGTTTATTACTTTTAAAGGCATCAATAATTGAATTTAACTTGTCCACAGACTGTTTAAGGCTGCTCCTGGATACGCGAATATAACCGCCTATAACCGCGTGTTGATTAATTTTGTCGAGTTTCGCATAATCAGTGATACTTTTATTTCGATTGTTGTTCTCTGCGGACATTGTATTGCCCTGATATTGTTGCCAGCTAATGCTGGTTATTTTCATATCTTGCATGCCAGAGCCTGTTAATATCTGGCTTATATCTACCATAAAATTTTGAGGGGATATAATTTTAGACTGCTGAATTTTTTCTGCTAACAGCACAGATGATTGCATCATCCTGGATTTTTTTAGTTTAGGTTCTAAATTTGCGAGTACTTTTTTATAGTTATTATTAACACCTCTTGTTTGTGTTTTAAGGGTAGCTGTTTGATTATCAAAAGTGACTGATTCAGAAAAATAATTTAATGACATTATGGAGGCAAATAATAGTAAGGCAGCACTTGACGCATAGAGTGTTTTTGACAATAACTGTTCATAATACCTGGAAAATAACGAGCGATTTCCATAATGACCAATGGGTAATATTTTTGAAGCACAGATATAAGAATAAATGCCGTTACTGTATTCAGTCAATTTCGATGAGTCTTTATTGGTCGATTTGCTAAATCCAAATTTTTCGGCAATATCATTAAGACTATGATAATGAAAGCTGTGAATGGCGGTATCAAGACAGTGGGATTGTATTTTGGCTAAATCTGTTTTGCTACAGATTACGTGTATTTGAACTTTTTCATCAAATCCAATAAATCGTTGATTAGATAAGTAGCGTATAGTTTGTTCAACTTCCGATGATATAAATTCACCTATTGTCGCGTCTTCAAGGTTTACAACAGCTGAACGGCTACTTTCAAAGTGTCCATTTTTAATAAATGTCTGACGTAAATTACTGGGAACCTGTTGTGACACAAGTAAGGCATTATTGGCCTTATTATCTATTTTAGTAAATAAACGCTCACTTAATAGAGGTAGTGACCAGATGCCGGATATAGCGGTATTACATTGTTGAATAGTTTTTAACCAGGGATCAAGAATTTCCGGGTTACTTAAAACACTATAAAGTAAGATGTCATCTTTACGTCCCGATTTTTGTCGACCGATAATATTGTAATTAACATAATCTTTACTTTTTCTATAGTGCCTGTCAATTAAACGGTTAACAATGGACTTTCGATCTGTTGCTCCTACATGGGGAATATTCTCTATTTTGAAATCTTCTTCGATTAAATCTATTAATAATCTGGCTGGTGTATTATCAGTGGCAAGTAAATAAGTTTTAAATTTTTCCAGGCCTTCTTGACCGGGATTAAAAACATAGGATGTAATGCATTTTTCATTTTGCCAATGAAAAATGGTTAGTCTGTATCCGGAAAAATAAAAAATACGTTTCACAATACGTTACATTACTATAGTTGAATGGTTGTTAACGAGTCGTAAATTGGTCCAAGTACAGCGGACATAATCCACAACATTATGCCCCCCATAATAATGGTTAGTAGCGGTGTCATTGCTGATTCCATTTTATCGACACTTTCTTTAACTTCTCTATTATAAAAATAACTGATATTTAATAAGGCTTCGTCTAATGCACCGGTATTTTCGCCTACTTTAAGCATGCGTATAACCAATGGTGGATAAATATTGACGGCGGAAAAACTTTCTGATATTTGGCCACCATCTGCAATTTTTTCACGTACTTCAATTATTGAATTTGTCAGCACCGCATTGCCCATTAATAGTTCAGATATCTTAAGGCTGTCGAGAACCGTCAAACCAGATGAGTACATCATGGCGAAATAATTTGAAAAACGAGCCAGATTGGTTTTAAGAATTATTGGGCCGAAGATGTATAACTTTAGCTTGAGCTTATCAATAAATATGCGTACAGCCGGTTTTCGTTTGACGATGGTTCGAAGGGCAAAATATAAGCCTATCGGTGTGCCAAAAACGATGTACCAGTAATTTCCCAGAAACCATGATGTGGCGATTAGTGCGCGGGTATGCAGGGGAATTACGCCACCCAGTTCTTCAATAAAAGGAATTAGCTCAGGCACCAGAAAAATCATTAAGTAGGATACGACTGCTGTGATAACGAGCGTCACAATAGCGGGGTAAATCATTATTTTTTTTGTGTGGGCAATTAGTTCATCATGCCACTTAAGTGTTTCCGCCATATCGTGTAATACTTCAGAAATGCGTCCTGTTTCTTCACCTACCTGTATAAGTGCAATATATACGGTATCGAAAATTTCCGGAAATTCTGAGAGAGCACCAGAAAAAGTTTTACCACCCTGAATTTCATCTATTAAACCGGATAAAACTTCTCGCATTCTACTGTTCGGGATAGAATCTTTAAGATCACCCAGACCTTCAAGAATGCTAACGCCCGATTTAGTTAGCTGTTGCATCTGAAAAGTGAAATTAATGAGTTCTTTACGGGGTATGCTTCTGGTTTTAAAATCAAAAAAACGGGCACTCTTTTCACTGTAATTTATCAGGTCCATGCCCATTCCACTTAGGCGTTGTTCAAGATCCAGCAGGTTGTCAGCCTCTATGCTGTCATTGCGAATTTTTCCTGACATGTCAATGGCTTTGTATTTGTACATAATGGCCATAATGTTCGTTACAACCTGTCAGTGAGATCGATTACTCGGCTCACTTCATCAAGTGTGGTAATGCCTTCAATAACTCTTCTGGTGGCATCATCAGCCAGAGACTGGAAGCCTTTTTCACCTAAATACTTTTTAAATTTTCCCATGGTTAATTGTTCTGCGATCATTTCATCAAGTTCAGAATCAATTCTTAAAACTTCTAAAATAGCGAGTCGACCTTTATAGCCAATATGATCACATTTTATGCAACCAGTTGCGTCAAAAATTTCCAGTGCATTTGCTGGTTTTACACCCAGTAGTTTTTTTTCTACTTCTACTGCTTCACGGGGCGTCCTGCAATGGGAGCAAAGTTTACGTACCAGACGCTGCCCGATAATGCCGATAATATTACCCGACATTATTTCTGCTTTAACACCTATATCAATAAGGCGGGGTATAGAACCGATGGCAGAATTTGTATGTAGAGTTGAATAAACCTGATGGCCGGTCATCGCTGCACGTAACGCCATTTCAGCAGTGTCCGAATCACGAATTTCACCTACCAGAATAATGTCCGGATCCTGGCGCATCAAGGAGCGAATTCCATTGGCAAAATCCATGCGTAAAACTTCGTTGATGGAGGTCTGGCGTATCATGTCCATGGGATATTCCACCGGGTCTTCCAGCGTCATGATATTAACTTCTATAGAACGTACGTATCCCAGCATGGAATAAAGAGTGGTGGTCTTACCACTACCAGTGGGGCCGGTTACCAGAATGATGCCTTCCGGGCGAGCCATCATGAGTTTTAGTTGTGATAATGCATCATCATATAGACCCAGTTTATCAATAGGAACAATACCCTTTGCTCGGTCGAGAACACGTAATACAACATTTTCTCCATGGGTTGTGGGTTGGGATGAAACACGAAAATCAATTTGATGGCCGCGAATATTTAAATTAATGCGTCCATCCTGTGGTGCACGGGTTTCAGCAATATTCATATTCGACATTACTTTTAATCGCACAACAATGGCAGACCAGTAATCTTTATGTAAGCTACGAACCTGTCGAAGTACTCCGTCAATTCTATATCTTAAGCGTAAAAAACCTTCTTCTGGTTCAAAGTGAATATCAGAAGAGCCGCGTTTCACTGCATCGGCCAAAATAGCGTCAACTAAACGAACCAGTGGCTGGCTGTATGCATCACCTTCAACATTCAGACTATCATAATCAACTTCACCGGTTTCAATTTCGTGTAAAATACCATCTACCGATAATTCATAGCCATAGAACTGATCGATGGCATCAGAAATTTCACTTTCACCAGAAAGTAATGGAATGATTTCAATACGGTTTCCAACAATTGCTCGCAGGCGATCGAGAACAACCAGGTTATAAATATCTGTCATTGCGACTGATAAGGTATCCTCATCTCGATCATAGCTAACAGGCAAAATATTATAACGAAGTGACAGCTCCTTTGGGATGAGTTGAAGCGCTTCGTTATCAGGCACCACATTTGAAAGGTCAATACTCTCCTTACCGAGCATCTCACTTAATGCATCCCGTAAAACTGCCTCGCTAATAAAACCCAGCGAAACCAGTGCCTCACCCAGAGGCTTATTGGATTTTTGTTGCTCCTTCAGTGCAATATTGACCTGATCTTCAGTGATCAGACCCTGAAAAATAAGCTCTTCCCCGAGCCGTTTTTTCTTTGCCCTGAGTGCAGAACCTATATCAGTGATTGTATCAGATACGGAGCTGTTCATTGTGTGCTCTCTTGAAGAGCAAGTATTCGTTGTTGAGTGTCGGTCTGTGAAAAATTACCACTGGATGCCTTATTTAATTTAAGACTGAGCTTATAAAAATTCAGCGCCTGCTTTTTTTTATCCAGATGATCAAGACTCACTGCAAGATTGTAAGCGTAATCTGCATTTTTATTTTCAGCTGACCAGGCGCTAAAGTATGCAGACTGAGCTTCAGCCCATCTTTTCTGTGAAGAATATTGAGTGCCTAATGCAAAATACAGGTGTGCAGAATTAGCCTGGTTTTTTAGCATGAAATTAAGCTGAGATTCAGTAAGCTGTGGATTGACCTGATTTTCAAGGTTACTCAAACCGGCTATGGCGATACTGTCTATTGGGTTAAGCTTTAATAAATAGCGATATTTTTGTCGTGCAAATTCAAAACGGTTTTCTTTGGTCGCAATTGCGGCTAAGCCAAGTAAAGCATCTCGGTTCCTGACTTCACGTTGTAGTGCTTTTTTGTAAAGTACAGCAGATTGACGATAGTTTCGTTTAATGAATGCATCATAGGCACTACGTAGTAAAACATGTATGGGATCAATTTTATTTGTGCGCACAATGTTAATCGATTTTTCAGATACTTTATGTTTTGCCAGAGGTTTTGAAATAACAGGATCAGGTTTATGTGCCTGTAATTTTGGTGCTACAGGCTTAAGCGCTTTAGGTTTTCTAAAAACTGCTTGTTGTATAGCTGTCGAGCTTTTGGTTTTTTCTGCAGGAGCTAAAATTTCTGTCTGTGTTTGTATATCTTGTGCAATAGGTATTGCATGACTTGCGATATATATATTCTGGTTAGTCGTTTGTGATTCAATATATATATACAAAGCAGAGCCTACAAGTGACAGGATAATAAGAATAATTAAGGCGATATTTTTTTTTAATTTTTCAAATCTACTGTGCTTATTGCTTTTATTAATCAGGGCAGATAATGCCTGTTCATTTTTAATTCGATCTGTATTTTTTTGCGGTGTGGTTTCGGATGTTTGATTATTATCAATATTAACAGCCGCTTTTTTTGTATCAGTTACCTGGTCATTAACCACATTCGATTTAATATTTGTTTTTGTCGAGTCGGGAATATCGACATGGTTATTATCATTTGATAATTCGAGCGATAATACTTCTAAATTTTTAGTTTGATTGTTGTCAAAAGTATCAGTTAATTTTTTCGATGATTTGATGGCTGACTTAGTAGCTTGCTGTTTTAAAGCCGAAGCTTTTTTAGCCTTAGTAATAACAGATTCATCTACCTCTGAAAATGCTTCGTTTACTTCTTTTTTAGCATTAGTGTCGGTTTCTTTTGAATGCAGCTCAAGATTTAGATCGAGGTCATTATCAGCGGTTTCTTCAATCGTAGAAGCTTTATTTGATTTGATATGATTAAAATTTTGTTTAACTGATTTGCTCTGTTTAGGGGATGCATCACTGGACGCAGGGTTCTTAGGGTTTCCATTTTTATCATCAGCGGCTTTTTTTAATGCGTCGAGTAAAAGGCTCATAATAAATCCATATCACTCAGTAGAGGGGGCTTTTGAAATATTATTATATGTTTTTTCAGTTGCGGAATTTTTTTTTGCATTGAGAGGTTTGGGTAAAAACTTTTGATATTCAGACAAATCGCCGCTCAAACTTGCATGATGAATAACAACAGGCCGTATAAAAATAATTAATTCAGATTTTTCACGAAAGTCATCATCATATCTAAATAGTGCGCCGATAATGGGAATTGATGAAAGAATAGGTATACCCGATTCTTTATCATTTACCGTATCCTGCATTAAACCTCCAATAACAGCAGTATCACCACTGTTAATGGTTAAAATAGATTCAATTTCCCTAATCTGTATTATCGGTACCTCAGAGATAACCCCCGCATCTTTGAAAGCAGGGTTCGGGTCTTCAACTGAATCAATAACTCGAGAAATGGTTGGACGAATATTTAATGTTACCGCCTCATGTTCATTAATGAAGGGAGTAACAGACATAACAAAACCCACTGGCACCGTTTTAATTTCAGTTTCGAAGGTTGTGAGTGATTGTCTATCTGAAATAGAGGTATCCACATTCATTTCAAAATAAACAATATTATCAACTACTTTTAAAATGGCTGGCTGGTTATTAATTGCCATTACTTTGGGGCTCGATAAAACCTGCACATCACCAAATTGTTCAAGAGACTTTAAGGTCAGACTGACTTGATTGCCATTAATAGAATCATTTAAAGTGAGTGATGAAAAAGGAGGTTGAACTAAATTACTTCCGGGTAAATTGGTGAGTAAATTAAGCCCAGAGGAAGGGTCTTTAGCGACCACTGACCAATCAACCCCCGCTTGATAACGGTCGCTAAGTTTTATTTCTGCGATGGTTGCCTCAATCATGACCTGACGTTTGGAAACATTGAGAACATTATCAATAAAATTCTGAATTTCCTTATGCTGTCGATAGGTTGCCCTAACCATAATTAAACCAGCTTCACGATTTACAATAACATCACTGTTATTATCTTTTTTGTTGCTTTTTGGTGTGCTGGAAGACGTTTCATTTTGCGTGCTTATTTGCTCAGGTTTGTATAATATTTCAATAATATTGTCGGTTAAGCTTTGCCAAAATTTATTGTCAGAAGTTAAAAGTACTTCAGTGAGTGAGCTATTGTTTTCGTTTTGTTTTTTGGTGCCCCCCTGGGATTCGCCAATGCTACCCTCGCCTGTTGAGCCGATATTTGTTGCAACGCGGATAATGCCTTTGGATTCACGTGAAATATTAACGTAGTCAACAACATAACTCTGTAAATAAGGGAGATCGGCACGAACACGTAAGGTGTTATTTTCAAGCTTATAACGAATATCCGTTTGTTGGGATATGCGTTCAAGAATTTGTGGCAGGGTTTGATCTATAGCATTTAGGGTTACGGTGCCTTCAATATCGTTATGTATATCCAGGTTGATCTGTGCATCCCTCGCCATTGAGAACAGTAGGTCTTTAGCAGATACTTCACTTACCACAACGGTATAGGTTTCAAGTTGGGGACGGTTTTCAGGTATGGGTAGCAGGGTGGTTTGTGAGACAGTGGCCGGAATATTCGCCTGCCCCAGCTGGGCTTTATCAAGGTGTCCCTCTGATGGCTTCGGTGGGCGCGTAGGCCCACAGGAAACGAGTAACAGGCTAAGGCCCAATACAGTGAGTGTAGCGATAATATTTAAAGCAAATTGTTTAATACAGTAATAATTCATGAAGATATCAGAGATTCCCCTGTTGCCTGGTTTTATAAATATCTGCTTTTATACCTTTAATATTTCTCAAATAAGGGCTATTTTTTTGTAGCCATGGGGGCAGCTGTTGCAACTGGATAACCGCCTGATCACGTTTTACATACTTATTATATAGCACACTGTAAAACAATCTCCCGCGTATTGAGACCTGATAAAGGTAGATATCCTGCAGGTTAAGGTAACGAGATGTATGTGTCAAAAAGCGTTTTACATCATTTTCCAGCCTGCTATCGATTAAGGTAAGCTGGATTGTGAAATTGTCATTCAGGGCGTTTTCCAACCAGTGTTTGGTTTTTTGTAGTTGTTGACGAAGGTTTATATCTTGAGCTGATAAAGGTGTAAATGTTTTCTGAATAACAGAAGTCTCCCTGAGAGATTCTGCTGTATGAATAAGCTGGGGTTCAGGTGGAGGGCTTAATTCTGTACTTTGACTGGGCGTTCGTATAGCCCCAGGCGGTTGAATAGAGATGGGCGGTTGCATAAAGATGGGTATCAAGGTTCCTACCCAGATAGCGATGAGAATAACACTGAGTGCTATTAATATTTTAGCAGTGGTTTGCCATTTAAATTCCTGGCCAAAGTCACTGTCTTTTGCTGCCATACTAATATGCCTGGCTTTAATATCATGACCATCATCTGAAAAAGCAGCCAGCAAAGCCTTATCAGCGATAATATTAATGCGACGTGTTAAGCCACTGGATTTACGCTCTATATTTTTAGCCATTTCAGGTGAAAATAAATCTGTTCCAAGATAACCAACGGCACGCATTCTAAAATTTAAATAATTATAAACATCCTGTACGGAAAATGGTTCAAGATAAAAATTTTGTGTGATACGTTCTTTTAGCTGACGTATAGAATTATGGCGTAATTTTTCATCGAGTTCGAGCTGGCCAAATAAAACCATTTGTAAAAGTTTGTCATTATTCGTTTCAAGATTACTGAGGAGGCGAATTTCTTCTAGCGTTTCAATAGGCATACTTTGCGCTTCTTCAACAAAGACGACAACCTGTTTATTGTTTGCGTGTTTTTCTAAAAGGTGATTTTGCAGCATTTGCATCACTTCCAGTTTGCTGGATTCTGATGTGATATTTAGTTTTAATTCAAAGGCAATAACATGCAATATATTTTCAGGTGACAGGCTTGGGTTGGCAATGTAAACAACTTCAATATCATCGCCTAATTCAACTTCGAGCATGCGGCATAACATGGTTTTGCCAGAACCTACTTCACCTACAACTTTAATAATGCCTTCTCCAGAGGCAATTGCATACTTTAATGCCTCTAAAGCGGCACCCCGATTATTGCCACTGTAAAACATACTGGTATCAGGGGTAATTTTAAAGGGCAGCCGCTGTAAACCAAAATGCTCAAGATACATAAGTCACCTACTTACATTATTTATGGTTAATCATTTTTCTGCATTCGACTATAAAGTGTTGTTCTGTTTATTTGTAGCGCTTTAGCTACCTTACTCAGGTTGCCATTATAGAGCTGCATTGCCTGTTGAATAATAAACTCCTCCAGTTCTTTTAGTTTTAAATTAAGGTTAAGTTCACCATTGGCCAGTTGTTGTTGTATTAGCTGGTCACTAAACATGTTCTGATTTAAATTGTGAGTGTTATCAGTTAATAAATATTGGGGTTCGAATTCCTGTTGTAGCTGCGAGGCATTTATAGTTTGATCAGGATGTTTTGTGCATAATCGAATAACTATATTGCGTAATTCACGAACATTGCCTGGAAAATCGTATGCCTGCCAACTTAGTTTTGCGTTGTCATCAAGTTTTATTGGCTTGATAGAATCCGCATAAAATTGCAAAAAATGCTGTAGTAACAGTAAGCTGTCATTCTCTCTTTCACGAACCGGAGGCATTTGTACTTTTAAAATACTAAGTCGATGAAAAAGATCAGAGCGAAAATTACCTCGTGCAACTTCCTGTTGTAGAGATTTATTTGTGGCGGCGATAATGCGTGCCTTAGATTTTATACAACGTGTTTCACCAATACGATGAAACTCACCACTTTCTAAAACCCGTAATAATTTAGCCTGTAAATCATAAGTCATTTCACCTATTTCATCGAGAAATAACGTGCCTTCTCCAGCTTCTTCAAAAAAACCTTTATGTGATTTATCCGCGCCGGTGAAGGCGCCCTTTGTATGACCAAATAATTGTGACTCAAGAAGTTCTGGTGCTATAGCGGCGCAGTTAATAACCAGATAAGGTTTATCTGAGCGTTTACTTTGTTTGTGTAAAGCAGTTGCAACCAGTTCCTTGCCCGTGCCAGATTCACCTTCAATCAAAACAGGAAAAATAGTGTCAGTAAATTGAATAATTTGTTCGCGTAGTGCTGAAATGGATGCACTGTCACCAACAATTGGTGAAGGTTTATTTGCGGAATGGCGATTACTTTCAACCTGTTTAAGCATTAATTGATGGCTTAGTCGAGTTTGCAGTAATGCCGGGTCAGCGGGTTTAGGAATGAAGTCTACAGCACCGAGGGTTAAAGCATGATGCATATTCGCCTCATCGTTTTGTCCAGATAACACGAGTATTTTCATCTGTGAATCAACAGCTAACAGATCTTCTATCAGGGCAAAGCCTTCATCGGGAGCATGGGGTAAAGGGGGTAAGCCCAGGTCAACTAGCGCTAGATCAGGATTAATGTTGAGCTTTGAAAGTAATATTTTAGCTTCTGGTCGTGATTCGGCGCTTATCACCTGAAAATTTTTTTTAAGAATAAAAGCTAAACTTTCTGTAATTATGGGATCATCATCTATCAGTAAAACGACAGGCTTTTGCATATTTTTATTCACATCGCCAGTAAGCGATTTGCTCAAGGCTAAAAAGCCATAAATAATTGTTTTATATAGTAGTTTTTAGACCTAAAATGTTATTTAGTCAATGGTTAATAAAAGCTATTGATTGTTTTATATAAATAAAACTGCATATTATTCTGAAATTTTGCGATTAATAGAGATATCTTAAATTCTTTAACCTAGAAAAATCAGAAATCGTAGCTGAAGCTTGCGACAGGAATAAATGTGATCATCCATTTAAACCCCTCCAGCAAAACTCAGCTGACGCCATGCCTCATAACTGATAATAGCCACTGCATTAGATAGATTCAGGCTGCGACTAGTGGCCTGCATAGGAATTCTTAAGCGATTCTCTAGTGCAATGCTTTCCATTACTTCAACGGGAAGCCCTGCGGTTTCTGAACCAAATAATAAAACATCGCCTGCCTGATATTCAATTTTATCATGGGGTCGACTACCCTTTGTGGTACAGGCCAAAATTCGGTGCTTACACATTTTTTCTAAAAAGCTCTGGTAGTTCGGGTGTAGAGTAACATTTGTCATATCACTATAATCCAGTCCAGCTCGACGAAGTTTTTTTTCTTCTAAATCAAAGCCTAGTGGTTCTATTAAATGAAGCTGACAACCATTGTTCGCAATTAAGCGAATAATGTTACCCGTGTTGGGTGCAATTTGTGGTTCGTATAAAGCAATATGAAACATAGAAAACGTTTGTTTATAGTAACGGTAGGTGCAAGTTTTAGCTTACGATGTGGTGCATACAAAACTCAAGTCTACAGGAGTGTGTCACCATCGACTATTTCCTGGCCTGAGTTTTTATCCCCTGGGTACTGGTTACCAGGTTAGAGGCACCCAAAATAGCGGCTGCACCCTCAAGGCTGGTGCCAGCACCATTCACCAGAATATGCGGTACTTTTACGATGGCCGGGTTTTTAATTGCTGCACTAAGGGTTTTTTCCAGGGCCTGTAATTGCATAGCACGATCCTTACCTAACACCTTGGCCTGGGCTTCCTGGCCTTTGGCAATTTCAACCAGTTTTAATTTTTCACCCTCACCTTCGAGTTTTAGCTGGTTTTTACGATGTTTAGCCGCTTTCTCAGCAATTTCAGCTTCTACCCGTTTAGTCTGCTGGTTGGCCGTGGCACGTTCACGTTCAACCTTAATGCGCTCCTGTTGGGCATCACGTTCTTTCTGATAAGTGGATTTTAATTGTGCAGCAAGTTGTTCACGCAAGGTTGCTACCAGTAACTCAGGCGGAATAGCGGGTTCACCCATTCTTACTTCCTGAATCGTGACACCGGCTTTTTCACCTTCAAGTGCAATCGCCTGCTCAACAAGTTCAACGATTTCATCGCGATGCTCCACAAAATCTAAAACTTTACGCCCGGAAGCACCCCCTATGGTTCTCAAAATATCGCGAATGGCTGGCGTAATGATGTTGTCCTCAACTCGCTGTAAATCACCAATGGCGGCAACAACCTGCGGAGCATCTTTAGGGTGAACCTGCACGACAACACGCATATCAACGGGGACAGTCCAGCCTTCAACACGAACGTTAATGGCTTTATCTGCTGCGTTTTTGGGTATGTGCATGTCAGCAGAAGTTTCTTCCTGGGAAATAGTGCCGTCATCGCCAACACGCAGGTTTATTTTGCGTTGTGTATACCCACCTTTATAAACCCAGGTTTGTAGGCGCGTGGGAATAATAGTGACTACAAAGGCCTTTTCATTCAGATAATAACGACCCGGTGGCAGGGGTTCATTGATGACACCGATACAGCCTCTGGGCACGGTAGGTGTGGCAATTTTTGCACCGGATTGGCCACTGGTCTCTAACACATCCGGACAGTTTTTACTGGTTTGAATGTTTGAACGTAAAACAGCCACGTGCCCTGTAGGCACATCCAGTGCGGGTTTGGTTTCAACATTAAACAAATAACGATTTATTCGATAGCGCCCTGGGCGTAATACACTAGCTTGAGGGCCTTTTTGTCCGTTGCCTTCGGTCAGAAAGTATTTAGCATCTAACATATCTTTAAATTTTTCATCTGCCCAGGGGTCGGCTAAAAACTGTCCGCCGCGCAGGGGTAGCCCATCATTAGCGGTTAATAAACCGTATTGGCCTTCGGGAATATTTACTACATCTGAATATTCAATATCATAAAGAATTTTTACTAGTGGTATTAAATGGAAGCCTGGTCCAACAATATCTGCCTGTGGGCCCTTTTCATTGTTGGCAGCAATGATTTGCCCCGTTGGTAAATCAGAAGCAAAATAGATACGCTTTAAATGTCCCACTTCATTAGAGTCAACTGTGACAAAAGAGCGCGATAGCAGGCCAAGTATACCAATGACCAGAAAAACACCACGTACGGCTATATTTTTATAATTATCGGAAAAAAAAGACTTATTGAGGGCAAGTGCGGCAATTATTGCTGCAATAGATAAAATTGTAATTACCATTATTCACTCCATGTTTAATGTCAGCATGTTAAGTTACACACTTAACTAATTGGGTATATAGAATACATGGGTTTAAATTTGAATAAAGAAAAATTTAAAAAATACCCGAGATGCAAGTAAAATTATTTGGGGAAGCGAGGTATTGGATCTTGATACCTATATGATTACCCTGCCCAGTGATACATTGGATAGCTTATAAATTACTGTAAAATAATTTATACATCTTTCTGTGGACTTATTAATCCGGAGTACATAACACCAGATAATAACGCCATGTCACGATGCCATGTCGCTAAATCCTCTTTATAGAATTTACTTAAGTCATCATGACCACAGGCTCGAGCCATAACTTGCATCAGCTCCACAGATGCATTAAAAAAGTTACATAACTGCTCGGATGATTTTTGTATCTCCAGTTTGTTACGTAGTTCAGCTTTTTGCGTGGCAATGCCAGTTGGGCAGTTATTTGAATTGCACATTCTTGCCGCAACACAACCGATGGCCTGCATAGCACTGTTTGAAATAGCAATGCCATCAGCACCTAATGCCAGGGCTTTAACAAAGTCAATTGGCACACGTAAACCACCTGTAATAATGAGAGTGACACGACCACTTGCACCCTGCTTATCTAGATAATGTCGTGCTCGAGCCAGTGCAGGAATGGTGGGCACACTAATATGGTCTCTAAACATTTCAGGTGCGGCTCCTGTTCCACCACCTCGGCCATCCAGTATTATGTAATCGGCACTGGCATCCAGGGCAAATTGAATATCTTTTTCAATATGGTTTGCACTAAGTTTGAAACCAATGGGGATGCCATCGGTAATTTCTCTAACGCGATCTGCAAAATGTTTAAAATCAGATACAGAAGAAAGGTCTTTAAAGGTCGGTGGAGATATCGCAGGCTGGCCTTCGGTAATACCTCTTACCTGTGCTATTTTTCCTTTATTTTTATTTCCCGGAAGGTGACCACCTGTGCCGGTTTTTGCCCCCTGCCCACCCTTGAAATGAAAAGCCTGTACATTTTTTAACAACGCTTCTTTATAACCAAAACCAGCGCTTGCGAGTTCATAAAAATAACGTGAATTAGCAGCCTGTTCCTCGGGTAACATGCCCCCCTCCCCAGAACAAATTCCCGTACCCGCAAGCTCAGCCCCTTTAGCTAATGATATTTTAGCTTCCTCAGACAGTGCTCCAAAACTCATATCAGAAACAAACAGGGGGATTTGTAATTTCAAAGGTCGTTTAGCTTCAGGGCCAATAATGAGTTCAGTGCCAACAGACTGGTCTTCCATTAATGGTTTGGTTGCCATTTGTGCGGCCATTAATTGAAGCTCATCCCAGTGAGGAAGTGCATTACGTGGAACCCCCATAGATGTCATCGGACCATGGTGTCCAAGTTTTGATAAGCCATCTTTAGCAAGCTGGTGAATAAATGCGACAGTGGGTTCTTCTGGTGTTGCTATAGCTTGCGGTAAATCTGTAGATTCGGGCGATAACCCCGGACCTTCTTTGCCAATACTTTCATTATTGAACTGTTTATGTGATCCGTCACAATAAGGCGCATTGTGCGTATGTTTGCATGCACATAAATATGCCTCACCACCCTGCTCTGCTGTAAAAGCAACGGGTTTAAATTCGGTTCCCGCATGTGAGCCATCACAAAAAGGTTGTTTTTTTGAACGACCACAGGCACAGAAATAATATTCTTCATTTTTATTAAGCGTAATTTTTTCTGGTTTGTTGTCTGCGATGATAGGTTTATTCATATTTGTTCCCTAAAAAGTATTCAATATAAATTATGTTGTGTTTCATTATGCTCATTGTTGCCGCCCAATAAAACATAAAGTTGCTACCAAAATACGAATAAAAGGTATTTTAAGCCAATATTTTTTGCGGAACTAAGACTTGATAATTATAAGATTTGATAATTACGGGAAGAACAGAAAACCATTTCGTTTCACGAATAAGCGCCATATTGATGATCTTAGCTGGATACACATGCAAATATTCAGGGTTTAAAAACAGCAATTGCTAAATTTCTCTGTTATTATGCCTGTCTCAATAAGCTTGCCTGTCTCAATAAGCTTTTATTCGTAAACACTTAGTTCTTAATGTGTATAAAAATCGTATGACAGGTTATTGATTCAACTACAAAATAATAAACGGCAAGGAAATTAGCTATGATATGTTATAAATCTTCAGGTACGGCTCTTCTCACACTATCCAGTCTCTTTATTGCAACTAATATATCCGCTGCATCTTTTACCTTAGATTTTGAAGGTGTGGGTAATGGCGCGCAAATTCTCGATTTTTATAATGGCGGTACAGATTCATTGGGTAATTCAGGTACCAATTTTGGTGTTAGTTTTGGTGCCAATTCACTGGCTGCCGTTGATCGTGATGCTGGAGGAGATGGTAATTTTGCAAATGAGCCAACACCAGATACGACAATGTTCTTTTTGCAAGGTACGGCGATTCTGAATTATGTGCCCGGTTTTGATACCGGCTTTTCATTTTTTTATTCTACTTCAGCTGTCTCGGCAGTAACGGTGTGGGATGGCCTGGATGCAACGGGTAATATGCTGGGTACTATAAATTTATTATCAAACAGTATTGCGAACAATTGCGTTGGTGACCCACAAGGCGGACCTGATGACCCCTTAGGGCAATTTTGTAACTGGGATATTGCCAGTTTGGGTTTTTCGGGAACTGCCATGTCTATCGACTTTTCTGGCACTGTCAATCAGGTCGGCTTTGACAATATTACGTTTGGTTCAGTAGATCCTTCTGTAGTACCTGTGCCAGCTGCGGTCTGGCTTTTTGGCTCGGGTCTGATTGGCTTAATTGGCATTGCCAGACGAAAAGTACCGGTTTAGTACTCAGCGTATTTTAAATTAATAAGCCCGGCAATAGAGCAGGGCTTATTACGAGTTGTAATAATTTAGTCATGATTAGGATCATATAACGTAACTCTTTGTGAGAGACGTAATACTTTAATTCGTTTTTGTGAGCTTAATCCACTTCCCGTTTTCATTAATCATAAGCATTAAGACGTCCCATTTTTCTGTGGTTTTAGATTTCCCAATAATGGCACTCGCATCTTTATCTTTATACTTCCTTCTTCTATTATGAAATTGAATTGCTCAACTGATCTATAAGGGCCTGAATGTGGAGCAGGGATTGAAATGGAGAACCTGGAATTCTTATCAAGACCTTCAAATAAGCCTTGATCTACAGCAGTTCGTATAGCATCCCCTCTAGGGGCGATTGCGCAGCCAGATAAATAGAGAGCAGCCGCTAACATTGGTGTAAGTTTTTTCATTTGCTTACCTTATTGGTATTCAAGTATATCGCCAGGCTGGCAATTGAGTTCTTTGTAAATAGCGTCTATAGTTGTTAATCGAACTGCTTTTGCCTTGCCTGTTTTCAAAATAGATAAATTCTGTTCCGTTATTTCAATTAACTTAGCCAGTTCATTTGGTTTCATTTTTCGTTTTGCAAGCATTACATCTAAATTTACGATTATTGCCATAATTTTTTATACCGTAAGTGCTTGCTCTTCTTCCAGTTTTGACGCTTCATTCATGACCCAGAAAACAAACAGTACCAATGATTAACGTGCTTATATCTGAAACGCCAAACCTGGCTACCATGACACTGTCACCTAAAGAATTATTGAATGTTAAGGTGATGCTGATTAGAGCGACAAAAATAAAATTGGCGACAACCCAATAAATCAGGGTATACCCAAGGTTGCGAAAGCACTCAACATTTTTATTAGAAAAAACAATCGCTTTTTCATAGAGCCTGAATAGTTATTTCAGCCTGGCTAATCCGTAGATGGCAACAGAGGCAGGAATTAAGCTAACTAAAAATGCTAACAAAAGGATTTTGAGGGGCAGCGCCTGGTTGATTACAACGGGAAAATTGGCTTTGAATCCAACGGGCAGGTTGTTAAAAAATAGCCAATACATCAAGGTGATAACGAGCGTGCAAAAGATTAAAACAGTAAACAAAAGTCGGAAATGTCTGCTGACATGTTGTATGCGATTTATATTTTCATTTTTCATGACTGGGTAATCCTCTGGTTCAGGAATAAAACAGAGGTTAGTAAATTAATTATCGTTTTGTAAGGTGCTGCAATTGTTCCATTCTCGGTAGCGACCAGGCTCTCAGCAGCTACGTACAAGGTTGATGTGGTTGCCTATTTATATGAGATTAGAAAAGGTATTGAGCAAAATTACACCAGGGCATTTGAGTACTATAAAAAAGCGGCAGAAAAGGGCAATGATTTTGGCATAGCATGATTGGGATTTATGTATCAGAAGGGGCTTGGCGTTGATAAGGATCATGCAAAGGCATTCACCATAAAATTGTTTTCTAAATACTTAATAAAGTATGGATGCTTAATTAATTTTCAATTTCAAACGAATAATTTAATATTAATAAGCATACCTTGTGGGGTTCACTCCCATATCAATTACCTGTTCTGTTCTAGAACTTATTATATCTTTGTGATTCTGTTTGTTTCGGGAGTCAATAATTTTCTGGTATTCCATTTTTATAGCAATTTTTTCTTCTTTTGAGAAATTATTCCATTCATTTTTTGTATGTCCATAGTATTGCGTAGTGCAAGCTTGAAGAATAAAAAGAATCATGCTCAGTAACGAAGAAAAATATTGAGTTTTCATGATGCCGTTAAAAGTGATATCTTGCAATAATATTGGTTTCTGTCCTGTAGTCTGTGCTTTCTATGTTTGTTGAGTTATTGAAGCTATCAGTTTCATCACCGTCTGTATCGATATACTTAAAAGAAATATCTAAACCTATACTAAAGTTGTCGGTTAATCTGTATTCAGCCCCAAAAGTAGGCGCAATAAAATACCCATCTTCTTCAGTAGTTCTAGCTAAGAAAACAGAAGTATCGCTTGATTTGGTTTTGGTATAACCTATTTTTGCGCCGTAGTAGATAAAAGTATTATCATATACAGCCGTGTTTTTAAATACGCCAACAGCAATTTCCTTTGCGTCAAAGTCATTTTTTTGACTTGCAGTATCATCCGTTCTTTTTTCGTTTCTGCTAAAAATAAGTATTGAAGGTTCTATTAGATAATCTATGGTTTTAACAGGAAAATAAATAGTAAGCCCATTATTTATAGCAGTACCTATTCCGTAGCTTGTTTCGCTTGCGATAGCATGGCTAACGGAAAAAGCGGATAATAAAGAAAAAGATAATGTTTTAAAAAATTTCACTTGAATCCTTTTTAGTTTTGAGGCTTTGCAGGCTAGTAAAAATGCCTAAAAGACTGAATGATAGATTGAGTACGCAGTGTACTAAAAATATGGTAATCAAGCTAATGATAATTTAGTGGTTATATTATTTTTTTACGATCAGAAATTATGTTGCCGGTTAAAAATAAAACTTTGATGATTTATATTTAACAAGTTTAACAAATATGCTTAACTCTTTAGTTTAATCAAGTAATTTATTACTGAGTTAGTTTAGTGGATTAAATATTTTGAAGTTTATAATTCGTAGATAGTCGAGTTTAGTTGGATAATTACGTGATACTTTATACGTACAACTTTACTCGATTATATGTTTTTTTACACCCGACCTTTAAAGATGTAATTGCCTGGATTCTATATCAGGCAAATTTTTCAATACTTCAATGTATGTTTTGTATTTTTCCAATACCGATATAACTTCGGGTAAAGGTTCTGGCAAAATTTCGGAATAATCTACCTCTGATGAAAATTGAATTGAAAATGCTAATTTTTCCCTGGGTGGACAAAACTGGGCATCGACCCATTCTTTATTTCCCCTGGCGTCAATGCGATACCAACCATATTTTTCCAGGTAAACCGCATTTAGACCATGCAGGCTATACGGTGCACCATCGTCATTAATGCTAAGTCTTTGATAACATAAACCTGATGGAATTTGATTAGCCCGAAGTAATGCTGATAAAAGATGACTTTTAGCGTAGCAATAACCCGTTTTATATTTTAAAACATCAGATGCTTTACATGTAACTGGGTTAAGTTTGAAATCAACACTATGTTTTATATTATCCCTCACCCATTCAAAGCATGATCTTGCAATTTCATCTTCTGAAATTAATCTGGAGGACAAAGATTTGGCTAGAGAAATAATCTCTGGATTATCATGATCTATATATTTTGATGGATTTAAATAATTTCCCATTATTTTTGATCTTAATATTCATTAATATAATGTTGATAAATGCTAAAGTTTATTTCCCTGTGTTGTGAGCTAGCTGTCATTGTTCATAGCGGATATGTGCTCTGCGAAGTAAGCTTTGTAGTCCTCTTCGGATAAGCCAGTTATATCAAGATAGACTTCATCTTCTTCTGGTATCGAAATAAGGCTACCGTCTAGAAATTTAACTGTTTTTCCTGCCTGGTCAACCAGGGTGAAATCTTTATTCAACTCAATAAATACTACCCCGCTGTCCTCTTCGCCACCTATACTTTTGATCCAGCTTGCCAGTGCTTTAGAACCGCCCATATTGTTGAATACGCCAGATACTGCGTGTGTTGAAGGGTCGCCTCGTTCGAGTTTAGTGGTACCAATACTTTCTCCATCATGAGTAAGAGTATACATATTTGATTTCCTGTTTTTGGTAAAGCTTGCTAAGTGCTATCCATTTAGTAAGCAGAATAAATTGTAACATGAATGATAAAGATAAAAAGTGCTTTGATGAGTACTACCAGCAACTCTTTAAATGTATTAAATTACAGGGTAAAGCCGATAGCACCATAGACTCATGCGGCATAGCTTTGTCGGGCAAAATAGAAAGCTGGATTATTACACACACATTACATAAAAATAATCCTCGATAAAGCTGCCGGATCAATAGAATGCTAATGTTATAAATGTGGGCAAAGGCCTGCTCGCTTTAAACTACCTGTCTCATTATTTATACTGGGGTATGATCAGTAAGAAAAATATATGCTAAAGAATTAATGCCTATCAATATAGGTTAAAAAGTCTTTAAATATATCTTTAACCTGTTTATAGTTTTTTGTAGAACTTTTCAACACAGGGAGATGCAAAAAAATACTGTGCCCGCCATTTAGCTGCACCCATTTTAAGCAATCAAGATACACATTGTTGCAATAATAGGCCCCAATTTTTGAGCTATTTACATTGGCACCTAAGTCCACAGCGGCTTTACTCATAATCCTTTTATTCCCCTTGAATAACAACGGCAAAGATGTGCGGTGGATATCATTGGCATATGCTTCAATATTAGGTGACAAAATTGCGGCGTGCTCCCCCATCGAAAAAATACCTTTTGGTTTATGCAGCTTAATGGCCTCATTCAGTCGATCTATACCTGTTTGGCTTACCTCAAGCTCCATAAATATGATTCGTTTTGACGCTATATTCGCTGCTAATTTATGCAGCATTTTACGACTTTCGTTGCGTCCCCCAACAGGTAGCGTTAAAAATTTATGGGTACCAAATGGCTCAAAAGCCGTAATCAATATTTTATTCACATCTACTCCTTATACGGCAGTATTCATTACTGCACACATTCAATCACTATGAAGGTGTTAATATTGTTAGGCGCTTGGCACTATCAAGCTGGACTACCATCGCTTATCTATAGAGAGCATCTACTTTCCCTGGATAACCTGGATTTCTATCGATGAGTTAAACGGCAAGCCGCTTTTTGCACAGCGATTTCAATGCCTTATGTGTTTATTATATATAGTGCTAATACAATAACAAACATGCCAATAAACATATATTTACCTATATTTATTCTTTCTTTTTTTCTTTGTTTAATAAGTGATTTAACTTTATAGCCTGGTAGCTCTGAGCAATGTGGGCATTTATCAAGTGTTTTAAAATAAAAAAGACCACATCGATCGCATTTGTTTTGTTTCTTGCGACGCTCTGCGAGTTTTCTTGCGCGCTCTATTGACCATGCAATTGACATTTAGGTTTAATTCCTATTGTACATAATAACGCCTAGCTATCAGGAGCTAATCGGCCTGTCTATTTTAAAGCTTTTGAAGTTGGCAGCTTCAGCAATAAACGCGACACCCAATAATAAACGCGACAAATAAACGCGACACCCAACATAACATTTGACAAGTACAATCTGCAAGCGTAATTTTTCGAATAACAAATAGGATCACAATAAATCAGGGAACAAACCATGCCAAAACCCCGCCATGCACAAATGTCACTCGACGCC
>Ga0316207_10000537_pt1 | contig 58834 bp, 48 predicted proteins | sample 6weekpyrite_MG_FD_204943 | JGI IMG/M metagenome (GOLD analysis project Ga0316207, IMG submission 204943) | Microbial mat bacterial communities from mineral coupon in-situ incubated in ocean water Damariscotta River, Maine, United States -... | ecosystem: Environmental > Aquatic > Marine >...
GTTTTTTTCTTGAGCCTGGATTTCACCATGGGTTAATTCCAGAATCGAGAAAATATTTGAGTTTTACTACTTGTTTTATAGCCTAAACAGGCAATCTTCTTTAGAATTTATGCAACTGTAAGGTAAAGTTATTAGTAATCTGGTGTTATATAAGTCAGTGTGTGTTGGTTTGCGTACTGTACGAAATTATTGTGTCATTAAAAGGTATTTAACAATAGTCAATATCCAAAAATAACAAGACACATTGACACTTTTTGAAGTTTAAACTTCATTAAACTGAATCCAGTTTTACACAACTTATATGCATAATGTTAGCAGGGTATATTGAAGAAAGCGAACTTCAATATTATTTCAGAGTAGGGGAATAGATGCTTAATTAAATTAGTTTATCTAGAATCGAATGCATTGCACAGTAATTCAAATTATGCTTCCAAAACTTAACGGTAAAATTATTTTTTTCAACTCAATAAGTGAAACAGTGATAGTGCATTTTTCCAAAAACAATGAGTTTATTGCTTTTCAAACATCTGTGTACTATAGGAATAAAATATACATCAAGAAATGGAGGTCGATATGAAAATACGTATTTATACTAAGTTTAGTCAATGTATCGCTACAGTATTATTTTTAACTGCAATGTTTACCACAGTCAATGCAGGCGGACTGGTTGAAGTTGATGTTGATTTTACCAGCGACTTTTCTGATCCGCTCATCATCAACAATCCATACTGGCCATTAACTCCCGGAACAACGTTTGTTTATTGGGCGATGGAGGGGGAAGAGTGTTTGGTAAATGAAGTTGTTGTGACGCATATGTCAAAAAGCGATTTTGCTGCACCGTATGATCAAATCATCGCAAGAGTTGTCGCAGATACTGAATGGGAAGACATAGACTGTGATGGCATCGGTGACGGTGATCCTCTGGAAGTAACAAAAGATTGGTATGCACAAGACAAATATGGTCATGTTTGGTATTTTGGTGAAGAAACGATAGATGAAGAAGGAAGCAGCGAAGGATCTTGGGAAGCAGGCAAAGATGTTGCCGAAGTCGGGAGCATAGCAGAGCCAGGAATAATCATGTTGGCGCATCCCGATGTCTCCATGAAAGGCTCAGTATTGGCTGCTCAAGGATTATTCTATCAACAGGAATATTATGAAGACGAGGCCGAAGACATGGGCAAAGTGAAGAGGCTAAATGCGAATGTTGATTTACAAATGGATAACAATTTGCAAAATAGCACTTATACCGCTTGCCTAAAGACCAAGGAATGGACCCTACTGGAGCCGGGTTCCGTCGAACACAAATACTATTGCCCTTATGTTGGTCTGGTTCTGATTAATGAACTGTCTGGAGGACCAACTGTTCGGGTAGAATTGGTTGAACAGCTATAACAAACTGAGATTCACACCCCAAGCATCATACTTTCAAGTGCTTGGGGTGTGAAGAAAAATTGAATTGCAAAGCTCAATTATTACATCAGTCGAAATTTTACCGGCATGCGTAGTTCTACTGGCACAACTTTATTGCCTATCATTGCTGGAAAAAATGTAGATGCTAACAACGCTTTTTTTGCGGCTTGGTCAAACGCATCACCTGCCGACTTTATAATAGTTACCCGATGCACGTTGCCTTTTTTTCCGATTAATACTGCCAGCTTTACAATCCCGGTTTTGCCTTTGCTATCATTGACCTTTTGGGGGGGGTTATCGGTGGTTTAGGTGCTGGTTTCGTTTTTACTATTTTTTGTTTTTCAACTGGTTTTGGTTTTAGCTTAGGTTTGGTTTTTATTACGGGTGCAAGCGGTTTTTGCTTAGGAATTTGCATTGTCATCATTTCCAAAACAATAGGTGTCTCTTGCTGTTTTTCCACAATTTCAATTAAAACAGTTCGCCAGGGATATTGCCGTATCCTTTGGTGTTCATTGCGGCCTCCAGAATTTTGTATATTTCTTTCTGAAGGCCGCTCATTAGATAATTTTTGTTTTTTAAAATTATCTAATGAGCGGCACGCGATAGCGTTTGTTTGTCAAGTTATTATTTTAAAATTTCTCCTTTTTTGTTCCGAAACTCTAAACTCTAGTTAACATTAGTTACTTTACTATTTGTATCTGGAGTAGCTAACGCATTCGAGCGTGAATCGCTAATAAAAGGAAAAATTTATTCTCATGGAGGTTTTGGCGGATTTAGTTCAAAAATCACTAATATCAACGGACAATCGGAAACTATGGTAGGAGGGAAGGGTGCCTGGTTAATTAATCATAACATTTATCTGGGTGCAGCTATCTATGGTGCAAAAGATGAAGTAAAAAATACGGATAAAAATATTGGTTATGGTGGCTTGATTGCCGGTTATATTTTTAACGCCAGTAAAGCAGTACATTATAATGTGGAAATGTTAGTTGGCGCGGGAGGTCTTGCCAATAGCCACGAAAAAAATCATGACAATCATGATCACGACAGCGATACTTTTTCAGTTCTCGAACCAGGTGTTAATTTAAGCTTTGCACTTACAAGATTTTCCGATTTTTCAGCAGGCATCTCGTATCGCTTTGTGCAGGAAACAGATCAAACAAATATATCAGATGCGGATCTTTCCGGCTGGTCTTTCAATACGAGTATTGTTTTTGGGAAATTTTAGGATTATGGAATTAAGTTAATGATAAAGTTCATCACGTATTTTTCATTAGTAGAGTATTTTTTGTGCATTGCTCCTCTTTAATTCATCTGGCTAAAGATAATTTACACACAAAGAATATAATAATACCTGTTAAGCAACAGAGTTGATACCAAGTTTGAACTAGGTAAAAAATGTACTACCATATACTTTATTCCTAACGCATATTTTCTGTGATTTTTCCGAGTGAAAATACAACCATTCTTGATGTTGGTAAGTTGTCAAAAATATAGGCGTTAAAATTATCGAAGATCTAACTATAGGACATCAACGGGCAGTGGCTGTACAAGCAGGAATCTATTTTAGATGACAGAAGATGCCGTCAAACTGGGGCTAATGCCTCCCTTTACTGGATTAGTAAGTATATACGGTGAGGAAATTTCTCGTGCTGGGCAGATAGCCTGCCAGGAAATAAATGAAACCGGTGGTGTGATTGGACGGCCTTTGCAATTAGTTATCGAAGATGATGGTAGCTTACCAGAGAGTGCGGTTACTGCAGCCGAGAAACTGATTGATCAGCATCGCTGCACTGCTATCATTGGTAACTTACTTTCAAATTCACGTATCGCAGTTGCTTATAGAGTAGCCGAACCACGCAGGATTCCATATCTTAATTTTTCTTTCCATGAGGGTAGCATCCTCAGTCGATATTTCTTTCATTTTGCCGCATTGCCTAATCAGCAAATTGATCACATGATACTCTATATGCGAGAGAACTTTGGTCCTCGCATGTTCTTTGCTGGCAATAATTATGAGTGGCCGCGTGGATCTATCCATGCGGCTAAACTTGCTCTTGAGAAAACTGGGGGTGAGGTCGTCGGTGAAGAGTATTGTCCAATTGGTGTCAATGCTGAAACAATTGAACGTTTATTGGATCAGGTTGAGGCAATGGCCCCTGATGTTTTTGTTCCCTATTTTTCAGGGGATGATCAAGTGACGTTACTAACTCGTTTTACCGAACGCGGTCTTAAAGATAACATAGCGGTTATTATGGGACACTATGACGAGATGATGGCTAGCCAGCTGGCGCCGGAAGTACGCGAAGGTTATTATTCTAGTAACACTTATTTTATGAACGTGGATAGCGACGAAAATCGCAACTATTTGGCCCGACTTGCTGAGCTACCTGATGTCCGTGGTATCTGGCCGCAAGGAAATGGCATCCTCACCAATTTTGGCGAAGGAACCTATGCTTGCGTTAAAGCGTTTGGCAAAGCAGTCAACGAGGCAGGTAGTCTCAATCCCGAAGCGCTCATACATGCATTGGAATCAATTACTCTTTCATCCCCCCAGGGAATCATACAAATGAATCCCGAGCATCATCATGCAAAAGTTAATACATTTTTGTCACGCTGTCAGGCCAATGGTGAGTTTAAAATCATTAAACGATTTGGCAGCATTGATCCCATAATACCCGTACATTATGACCACCAGAGGATAACTCACCAGGCTACACTAGAGGATGATATTCGACTACAAACGCGCATGTTGGAACAGATGTCTGATGCGGTGTACCTGATTAACTCACAAGACACCAGTATTATCTATACCAATGCTGCTGCTGAAAAGATGTTTGGCTATGATCAAGGGGAAATGATCGGCTTATCAATGGATAAGCTCAATTACCCTGCCATGAATGGTGCAGAGAATACAGCCAACAATATTATGAGTATTTTGAACCAGAAAGGGCGATGGCAAGGAGAAATTCTAAATTTGAAAAAAGATGGTGAGTCTATCTGGTCTTCTGCAAAGGTCACTACTTTTACGCACCCTGTTTATGGCGAAGTCTGGTTGTCAGTGCATAGAGATATTTCGGCGCAAAAACGAACAGAGCAGGAATTACGTGAAAGTGAGGCATACAAAAGCACGTTGTTTGAATCCTCACCTATTGGTCTGGCCCTTTGTAATATGCAAGGCGACTTAGTCGATATCAATCCTGCCTATGCAAAGATCATTGGGCGGAGTATTGAAGAAACAAAAAAACTCAGTTATTGGGAAATAACACCGGATGATTATGCTAAAAAAGAACAGCAGCAATTGGAAAAATTGAATACAGTTGGGCGTTATGGTCCATATGAAAAAGAATATATTCATGCTGACGGTCATCGAGTTCCCGTTCGATTGCACGGGCAAATAATAGAACGTCATGGTGAGCGTTTTATCTGGTCAAGTATAGAAGACATAACCGAGAAAAAACAAGCTGAAAATGTACTGAAGTATGCCAATACAAATCTCGAAGAAATGGTTAAGCAACGGACCAGTGAACTAGAGGCTATCAATCATGAACTGGAATCCTTTATTTACTCAATCTCACATGATCTGCGCACACCGTTACGTGGAATTGATGGTTTTAGTCAAATGTTGCTTGAAGAATATGAACATAAACTTGATGAAGAAGGGCAAGATTATTTGAAACGTGTGCGCGCTGGAGCACAGCGCATGGGGCTTTTGATAGATGACATGTTACAATTATCCCGCGCCAGTAAAGAAGAAATAACATTTGAGTCCTGTAACTTAAGTGACATTGCCAATGATTCCATTAAAGAATTAAAACAATCTGAGCCGAATCGTCAGATTGATATTAAAATTGCACCTGGCTTGCAGCGGAAAACTGATCCGAAAGTAATGCGCATCATCTTAGATAATTTGTTAGGTAATGCGTGGAAATTCAGTAGTAAGATTGACCGAGCTTGCATAGAATTTGATTCTATGATCAAAGAGGGTGAAACAATTTATTTTGTAAGAGATAATGGAAGCGGATTTGACATGACTTATGCCGATAAACTTTTTGGAGTGTTTCAACGATTGCACAGTATTGAAGAATATCCAGGTACAGGTGTAGGTTTGTCTATCGTTGCGCGATTAATAAAGCGTTTGGGTGGCCACATCTGGGTAGAGTCTGAACAGGGAAAAGGAGCTACCTTTTATTTTTCCATTAAGGAACCTAACTGAGTCAAAAACAAATACCCGGAATATTAGCAAACTTAAGATTAATTAATAACAACGATTAGATTCAAAAATACACAGTCCTTGTCACAAGACATTCACGTCAAAATCTCTTAGTAAAGCAATACATCAATTATCACACATAAAATTATATATCCACCGCATAACAATATCTGCATGCACTTCAAGTGACAAGGAATTCAGTCCATGTTGTAAAGCTGCATCACCAAGCTTGTTTTTTCGATGTTTCATTAAAGTTTCTGAATAATCTTTATTAAACTCAGGATGACCTTGAATGGTGAGAATCTCATTACCGATTTGGTACATATAATGGGGGCAAAAATCGCTACCGGCAATAAGCTCGGCGTCATCGGGCAGTTGCGTCACTTGATCCTGGTGGGAAACGATTATATTTATTTCATCAAGGAGTGGATTCATCCAGGGTTTTGATTTAATGATTTTATTTATTGAAACACCGACACCCCAGCCTTTGTCAGATAATTCGGTGTAACCACCAAAAGTATCAGATATCAACTGATGACCAAAACAAACGCCTACCAATTTCTTTTTTGCGACAAACAGATCTTTAAACAGATTTCTAAACGGAGGTATCCAATCCAATTCATCATAGGTGCTTGTGCGACTGCCAGTGGTGATATAGGAATCACATTCGTTTACATCCTCAGGCAAATCGTGTTGACGAATATCATAGATTTTAAATTCAATATCAGGATTTATTTCATTAAATAAACGCATAAACATGTTGGGATAATCTCCGAACCTTGCTTGATACTGCGGCAACACCGCACAACATTGCAATATACCTATTTTCACGTTTGATACCTTATAGTGTGTAAATAGTGGAAAAACTTAATTATTTTGCCAAACTATACTAAGAAAGCTTTGAATATGTCACCTGATGACTAATAAATCAGTTTTTCGATTGTTTTTTCCTCGAATGAGAGGGATTACTGGCAACTTCGTTGTAATTATGGGCGCTAATAGCTCTCATTTTACACGACGAACAATTAAAAGATTTCTTAATTAGCGATAGGAAAAGAGCAAAATGGACGCCAGACAAGTTAAATCTGTTGAAGACGCCCGTAAGATTGTTGAAGAGCGCAATTTAAGTCATGTAAAAGTAGGTGTTTTTGATATCGATGGTATTTTGCGTGGCAAATACATGTCTAAAGAAAAGTTTTTTTCAGCTTTGGATAACGGTTTTGGCTTTTGTGATGTGGTCTTGGGTTGGGATTCAAAAGATCAGCTCTACGATAATGTGCAATACACTGGTTGGCATACCGGTTATCCAGATGCACCGACGCGCATTATTCCGGATTCCTGTCGCGATTTGCCATTTGAAAATCAACAACTCTTTTTTCTCGCAGAATTTGCTGATGCGGCAGAATCATTTTGTCCCAGAGGCGTATTAAGAAGAATTGTTCAGCAAGCGCAAGAGATGGGTTACGACGCGTTGGGTTCTTTGGAGTACGAATTTTTTGTTTTTAACGAAACCCGTGATTCTGTGCGGGAAAAAAATTTCCAGAATCTGAATCCAATTGCACCTGGTTTTTTTGGTTATTCAGTGCTGCGCAATTCTGTGGACAGTGAAGTTTATCATATGATTCTGGATTGTTGCCAGGCTATGGACTTTCCTTTGGAAGGTTTACATGAAGAAACCGGACCTGGCGTTTTAGAAGCGGCAATAGCGGTTGATAAAGTCATGAATGCTGGTGATAAAGCCGCATTGTTTAAAACCTTTGTTAAAGTGGTAACGCAAAGAAATAATATGATGGCAACCTTTATGGCCAAATGGTCACCGGAGTGGCCGGGGCAAAGTGGTCACATTCATCTTTCGCTAAAAGATAAAAACGGAAAAGCGATTTTTTATGATGCCTCACAGCGTAACAATATGAGTGAAGCCATGCGTTACTTTATCGGTGGTCAACAGCACATGATGCCTGAATTGTTATCCATGATTTCACCTACTGTGAATTCTTATACACGTTTAATCCCGGGTTTTTGGGCACCGACCACAGCAAATTGGGGCGTAGAAAATCGTACTTGCGCCTTACGCGTTATTCCGGGTAGTGAAAAATCTCAGCGGGTGGAATACCGTGTTGCCGCGTCGGATGCTAATCCTTATCTAGCTTTATCTGCTGCTTTGGCCTCTGGTCTCTGGGGCATAAAAAATAAGATTGAACCAAGTGCAGCCATAAGCGGTAATGCCTATGAGCAAGACTTATCTGAAAATTTAAAATTACCAGCAACCTTATGGGATGCTGCTCAACGCTTAAAAAATTCAACTGTGGCACGAGAAATGTTTGGCTCTAATTTTGTAGACCATTATGTTGCCAGTCGTGAATGGGAAGAACGGGAATTTCGAAAACACATTACCGACTGGGAACTGGAACGTTATTTTGAAATAATTTAGTATGAGAATTATATAGAATGAAATTTCAAACTATCTCACCCATTGATAACAGTATTTATCTCGAAAGAGATTATGCTACTCAAGCAGAAATTCATCAGGCTCTGCAATCTGCAAAAGATTCGCAACAGCAGTGGCAATCTTTCAGTATAGCGGAGCGAGCTGAACTTTGTACAAACTGGGTCGATCAGCTTTTGCTTTGCAAAAAAGACATTACCCAGGAAATTTGTCGGCAAATGGGTAGGCCTATTCGTTATTGTGAAGGCGAACTGAATGGTTTTGCTGAAAGGGCAAAATACATGATTAGCATTGCCGAGTCGAAACTAAATAATATTGATTGCAATGATAAAATTGGATTCAATCGATACATTGAAAGAATACCAGTTGGCGTAGTATTTACCCTTGCGCCCTGGAACTATCCCTATTTGACTGCGGTGAATTCCATCATCCCGGCCATCATGGCAGGCAACACGGTTATTATGAAGCCGTCGTCGCAAACACCGTTAACGGGCGAACGTTTAAGTCAAGCGGCACAAGCAGCAGGACTGCCCGACAGCGTGTTTTCCCATTTGTTTTTAAGTCATGATGATACCGAAGCTATCGTCGCAAATGATGCAGTGGATTTCGTTTGTTTTACCGGTTCTGTAGAAGGCGGACATCGGATAGTGAATGCCGCTAAACAACGTTTTACTGGCATCGGTTTGGAATTAGGAGGTAAAGATCCAGCTTATGTCCGTGCTGATGCCAATGTAGATTATAGCGTTGAAACGTTAGTTGATGGTGTTTTTTTTAACTCTGGCCAAAGCTGTTGTGGTATCGAACGCATTTATGTACATGAGTCGCTTTACGATTCGTTTGTTGAAAAGTTTGTCGCTTTGGTGAATCAATATAAATTGGGTAATCCTAGTGAGTTGGAAACCACGCTCGGTCCAATGGTCAATGCTAAAGCTGCGGATTTGATTCGTAAACAAGTTAACGACGCGCTTGCAAAAGGTGCTCAAGCGTTAGTAGATCAAACACATTTTCCGGACAATGCTGAAGGCTCATCTTATCTGGCACCGCAAGTGTTAGTTAATGTGAACCATTCCATGGCGGTCATGCGCGAAGAAAGTTTTGGTCCGGTTGTTGGTATTATGAAAGTTTCATCGGATGATCAGGCAATCCAGTTAATGAACGACTCTATCTACGGGTTAACCGCCTCAGTTTGGACCAATGATGAAACCGCTGCCATAAACATTGGCAAACAGGTGCAAACCGGCACCTGGTTTATGAATCGTTGTGATTATTTAGATCCCGCGTTGGCCTGGACGGGTGTTAAAAACTCTGGCCATGGCTGTACACTTTCCGAAGTTGGCTATGAACAATTAACACGACCAAAATCCTATCATTTAAAATCTCTGCGTTGAGGTGGAAAAAATGTCTGATGCAGTTTTGTCCGGTAACTGGAATTATCCTACAAATGTTTGGTTTGGTGCAGGCCGTATCAAAGAATTAGCCAATGCCTGTCAGCAACTTAATATAAACCGACCACTGTTAGTTACTGATCAAGGTTTGGTAAACCTGAATATGTTTAAAACCTTGCTAAGTAACATGAAAGCTCAGGGTTTTGATGTTGGTGTTTATAGTGAAGTGAAACCAAATCCTACGGGTAATAACATAGAGCAGGGCGTTACTGCCTACCAGGCTGACCAATATGATGGTGTGATTGCTTTTGGTGGTGGCAGCAGTCTGGATGCCGGTAAAGCCATTGCACTTATGGTTGGGCAAACTCGCCCTTTATGGGATTTTGAAGATGTGGGGGATAACTGGACAAGAGTGAACGCACAAGCAGTTTGTCCAATTGTTGCAGTACCAACCACTGCTGGTACGGGATCCGAAGTAGGGCGTGCATCGGTGATTCATGATGAAGTCGCCGTACTCAAAAAAATAATTTTCCACCCAAAAATGTTACCCGAAATCGTTATCGCCGATCCTGAATTAACGCTGGGTTTAAGTGCTAAAATCACCGCTGCCACTGGTATGGATGCCTTGTCGCATAATTTGGAAGCCTTGTGCGCGCCAGGTTATCACCCCATGGCTGATGGTATTGCAGCGGAAGGCATTCGCTTGATAAAAAATCATTTAATCACTGCCGTAAAAAACGGAAACGATCTGACAGCACGTTCACAAATGTTAAGTGCCTCATTAATGGGAGCTACAGCTTTTCAAAAAGGCTTAGGCGCCATGCATGCATTAGCGCATCCTCTGGGTGCAACTTATGATGCCCATCATGGTTTGTTGAATGCTATCCTCATGCCTTATGTGTTGCAATTTAACGCGACAGAAATTCAAGACAAGATGAAGCAACTGGCAAAAACGTTGGACCTGCAACATAAAACTGTGGGTGCGGTTATCGACTGGGTTTATCAATTACGTAGTGATATCGGCATTCCAGATAATCTTTCACAAATTGGGATTGATGATTCCAAGATTACTGAAATTGCCGAAAAAGCAGTTAACGACCCATCGAATGCAGGAAATCCAAAGCCAATGACTCAAGCAGATTATGAAAACCTTTTAGTTAAAGCCATTGGTGGTAAATAACTATTCAATACCTCACATGCCATTACCAAACTTTTCATGATGAATTTTGGTGCTCTCCCGCATGGTTCTTAAGGCTTTGCCATAACCTATAAGAATATCCAGGCACCAGTGCAAACGCTCCTTGTAGAAACTGTCTGAACGTTGGTCATTATCTTCTTCTTTTTCATTAAACACATTTTCCACATCTCGAATAATCATATGCTCCGGGATGTAACAAAGTCGATTGTTTTTATAACTGCTCATACGTAATTCAGCTACCGGGTAAGCGCCACCGGTACCGGATGAAACAGCGACAATCATTGCCGGTTTATGGCCTAATTCAAACTTATTAAACAAGAGAAAAAAGTTTTTCAGACCAGCGGGTACCTGGCCGTGCCATTCGGGCGAGATGATAACAAAGGCATCACTCTCATCGAGCTGTTGTTTTAACGGTGCCAGTCGTTCTGTCCATTGTTCATCGCCTTCCCACACAGATTGATCCCAAAGTGGTAACGGATTATCGGCCAGTGTATATAAATATGGATCAATAGCCTCGTCATTTTCAGTAAATGCTTTCTCAATATAACGGCCAACTTTTTCGCTTTGTGATGGATTACGATGACTGCCACTAATGATGGTTACTTTCATAGAATTCAAACCTTATGCAAGGTGTTTTTATCCGTGTGATGGAAAATCGCTTCGTTGATGGGAATCCAAAGCTGAGTATCTTCAAAATAACTGAAACTACCGTCATCATGAATTTCAACATCAAGCAGGTATTTCATGGTTTTGTAAGTTTCATCCAGGTATTTGTTGGATAAAATACCGTATGTGTTGGAACCGACATCTGCTTCCAGGTGAAATTGTTTACTGTCTGCTTCAGCATCACCGCCAGCGTTAACCAATACACCACGTGGTACCATAAAACAGCGTAGCACTTGTTTATTGCCGGCATCCCATAACCAGTAACCCAGTTCTTCGTGAAATGGATCAGCTTCGCTCAAACGCCAGGCTGTCATGGAATAGCGCAAGCCGTACAATTCTTGCGGACCATTTTTCACCGGACCAAGTGGTTCAAATATGGTTCTTTCACGAAAAGGTGTTTCTGTTTCCTTACTTTTAACTCGGGAAATGTCAATGCCTTTATCACCTTCCCATGTTCCGGCCAATGGGGCTAAAGGGCCAAGATTATTGATGATTTCATTATTCATGATGACTCCCTATTGAATGACTTAACATGAGCTGCGTTTCGCATAATTTGTTTATTAATTAATGCTAGAAAAGCTACCAATAATTATAGCTTGCGCTTATTTTGTTTGCTTGTAAACCTTGGATATGACGCTATTAAAGATGAGCATTTTGATGTGTTATTGCTGATTATTTAGATGACTGCAATGAATGTTACGATTGAAATTATTTTTAGGCAAAAAGTGTATTCTTGGTTTCCACTTCCTTAGCATATGCGGTCTATGACGGCATGTATACACTATACACATCGCAATATCTAATTTAAATTGCTACTGTGGATTTATCTAATTTAATATCAATTAGTTCATCAAAGCCTTTTTGTAAAGCATTGAGAAAAACTTCACCCAAAGCTTCAACTGACGTGTTTAGAAATTGTTGTTTTTCTTTTGTTTGCAGCATATCTAAATAGGTACTTAATTCTTTGTCATCAACATCGCGGTAAGTGAAATGCATCATCATGATGATTTGAGTTTTTGCAACATTTTGCATCATCAAGGTTGCGATAGAAATTTCCTGTTCAATTTGTTGATTATTTACCGGCTCTTTTCCCGTGGACATCACTTGATTAACGCCACGCATTACCTTTTCCATGAGAAAAACGATACTGTCAGTTGCTTTACTTGCAGATTCCAAATCCATGATTAAATCCAGTCGTTTCTGGGATGGCGGCGTGATTTTCAAACCTTCAAAATAATCGGCCATTTGTTTTTGTAGAACCTCTTGTTGGGTTTTGCTGGTGGCTATTTCAATTTGTTGAATTTTTTTAATGACCGGCGTTGTTGTTTGCTCAACCAGGATGTCGAGTGTTTCCGTATCCATTTGTTGATTCATTAATTCGATGAAAGAGGTGTATAGATAGTCTTTGTGAAGATATTTAAACAAGATGGCTTGATCTTCAGCGCTGAGAAGAGATTCGTGTTCATCCGTGTGATTATCCCAGGCTTGGCGGCGAATTTGCTCAGGTACATTTTCCAACACACTTTTTAAACCGGTGTTTTCAAACAAGTGTTTTACGGCGTGTTTTTGATCATCAGCGATACAAATTGAACAAACCATCAGGAAAAGTAAGCTGACGAAAAGGCGGGTGTAAATCATGTTAAGTCCGTTTAATACTGCTGTTTAAAAAATTATCTATTAAGCGAGAGAGAATGAAATGACTCCATTACCCGACACTTTAAAAACTAACAATACCAGAAAATTATCTCTTTGAAACCTTTAAATTCAAACATTTGGACTGATTATTGATCACTTTTTGTTTGATTGACAATTTTTTATGCAAAGCGAATATTTGTTGCTCAATGTTGTTGAGAGTGATGTGCTTTATACTGCCAATGAATGTTGATGGGAACTGTGCTGAAATTATACTGACGTATGGTAATCAGAAGATGTGAATGGTGTATTTGTTTGACTTGGAAGGTTCTGCCACGAAACGTCAGAACCTTCGCCTTCAAGAATTGATTATTCAGTCCATTTATGATGGCAACGACTTACCGTGGTTTGAACGTAACTACAGACTGCGTATTCGTAATAGGTCGTACCCATACCACCTGCGGCAATTAGATCAAGCTTTTTTTGATATGGAGGTAACTGGTAACCCTTGATGAGGTATTGCATATCAAACGTATTTTGATTAATTACCCGATCTTCCAAATTATTGACATCAATGTCATCATAATAAACCGGTGCTGAATAATTCAATTCATTGTTGGCGTACTGAATACTCTCATCTTCCAGCATAGCATAAGCGTTTGCGCAACAATCTGTGCATTCTGATGTTGTGGGTGGTGGGCTTGAACCACCCGAACCCATTCCACCACCGCCACCAACTTTGACAATACCTGATTCAATATCAAGTGATGCAGTGTAGGTATTACATAAGCACTTATTGGCTGGAATAGTTGGATCAGGTGGGAAAGTCAAAGGTGGATTTGCGGCTGGCGGCGGTATAACAGGACCCGCTTCCGACATGCCAAAAAATACAGGTACAGCATTGGAGACTTTTGTGGCCAGGTAAACTTTGGTGTTATCACTAACCGAACCAGAATTTTCGCGATCAGGCCAGCTAACTTTTACCAGAATATCGGCACCAAGACCATTATTTATGGGAGTGATGGTCGAAGCAACCGTGAAGGTCGTGGTTTGCCCATTAGCGGTGAAGCTGTTATTAGTGCTGCCAGACAACTGGTTTGTTATGTTAGCTTCATATTCTGCTGTGGTGGCAAAATGACGTAATTGTTCCAGCTCTTGTTGAGCCAACGTAATGGCTTCAACTCGTTCTTTTGATAGCGTACTGTACTTTTGTGAGTTACCTTGCATTTGCGCAACGCCAACTAATCCCACTCCCAATATGAGCATGGCTAACATGACTTCAATTAAGGTAAAACCTTCATTTATTTTGTTTAAGTTAGGATAAAACATGATTCCCACCTTTTTCATTTTAGTTTACATCGCTCCAGCTACCAGGTACTCGGGTATATACGCCGGTATTTACAATATTCGTGTTAACATTACTGTCAAAGTTAAATGTTAAATTCGTTCCATTAGTCAGGTTGCCGTCTATTATGGCCGCACCATTAATAGTTGCACTTTGATTGGTGTTATTCCAGTTTCCAATGACATATAAAAAACCGTTAATGGTCGTATTTCCTTTAAGCGTTAAATTGCCACCCGAACTTAGATCAACGATTAAAACGGCCGGATTAGTTTGACTACCTACCGTTACACTATTAAGACTGAGGTTTCCGTTTTTTGTATAATGCATACGTGAATAACCGCTTGTTCCGATCATTGATGCAGGATTGCTACAATTCGTTGCACAATCATTTCGATATGATATATGTTTGATTTGTTCTTTGTTAGCAGCAAAAATTTTCGACCAAGGTGTAGCAGCTGCCGGGTCGAGCTCAAAATATTTGTCACGAATGAATATTAATTTATCTGCTGGAATATTGTTGCCTCCAATAGCTCCGGCACTGAATACTTTTGCAATAAACGTATTTTCATTTACTTTATTACCATCAATATTAACGTTACCCGTGCTGATCAGCGGCGCCACAACATATTCGAAAGCATCAGCACGAAAAGGATTGGCAAACGAAACGTTTTGTACAATTTGACTTTGGCTTTCTTCATCAGCAGACAGGCCATCAGATGTAATAATGAGGTTCAGCGGATCAGTTTTATCGATAGTAACGGTGTAATATCCCGTGGTAATAGTCGATCCCCCATCATCATGTTGAATAGGCGTTTTTGCAATGCGCATGGTTGTAGCGTCAATACTCGATAAAGGTGCAGTAGGGTTATCCAGATCATAAGTACTGAGTGATGTTAATGCGTAGTCGATACCTGCCTGAGCAGATAAAAATGCTTGGGCGGAACGGTATTCGTTCGTATTGATACGTGTTTCCATGACACCAGTATTCACTGACGCAATCACGATTAAGGTAATTAAAACCAGCATGGTGGTGGCTGATATGATAGTTGCCAATCCCAGTTGCTTTTTTCTAAACTTATACATATGCATTCCTGTTTGCCGGCTAGGGTACCTGAATCAATATATCGTTATGCAAACGTAGAGTTGAATTTAAGGAACGTGTAACGCTGGCGTCATCTTTTAAGTTTGCGGTTATTGAAACATCGAGTTGGTATTTGTAAACAATATTGTCGCTACTTGCAGCTGCAATGGCGATGCAATCTGATCCGTTGTTAAGATTGAAACACAATCTGTTCAAGGTGAAGTTGAGATTGGAAACTTCAACTAAATTCGTATCGTTTATGTTACTCCACGTGCCAGTGACGCAGGACGTAGCGTTATTGCCAAATTGCACAGCACCGCTTGTAAGCTTAAAACCAAATTGCTCTGATAGTTGCAGCGCACCATCTGGTGGTGAACCCATGTCATAACTATAAAGTAAGCAGCTAGATGTATCTTCATTAATGCCAAAATCGGTAGTTGAACCCGCAGGCGTTGTGCCGTCATAACCTGCACGACGTACTTCGCGGGTAATCAATTCCATAATTGCTCTTGTTTCCTGATCCAGTTTTGCATAACTAACAAAATTTGAACTTGTTTGAATAGTGCCTGTATAAACCGTAAAAACGCCAGCCACCAAGGTTAGACCTAACACCATTGCAATCATGAGTTCAATAATCGTAAATCCTTTTAATTGGTTTATGATTATTGATCTTTTACTTGTTTGATTGTGTTTTGAAATATTCATATTGTGTTGATTAACAGCTGGGGTATTTACTAAAATCATTGGAACAGATTGATGGGCGCCCCAATACGTTCATATTTATGGTTGCAGACACATTAACACCGGTTATGGTAATACTGCCGGTTACGGGGCTATTGGTCTTTTCAATCACACCGCGTGATGGGTCGAAATTAGCACCATTGATATTACTTGATACCGTCAAACTGGTATTGGAATAATCTTCGTAACTGCCCGTCTTATTTTTACCATTTATGGTGCAACTTCCTGCAGAGCCGCAATCGCAAACACCTGTGGCATTGATGCCATAACACCAGGATGAATTTTGTGTAAACGAAAGCGTAATATCCGAGTTACTTTTTACCGCTTCACTTCGGGCATATAACAGGTCCTGATAGATTTGTTCAGCCGCACCTATCACCCGGTTTTCATCAACTTTAAAACCCAAACTCGGCACAGCAATGGACATCGTAATGCCGACAATTGCCAACGTAACGATTAATTCCAACAGTGTAAAACCGTTTATAAGTCTTTGATTAACTGAAATTATTCCCATGAAGATTTGCAACCCTTGGTCTTTATGTTTGGGCTTTAGTTATATTTCGGACTATTTCTAAAAAACTTAAGAAATAGTTAGATATGGACGATATGAATAAAACAACAAACAAGGGTGGAACGAGATAAATATGAAAAAGCGAATCGATGGATTTACCTTAATCGAATTGCTCATTGCATTGGTGATAATTGGCATTCTTGCCAGTGTTGCTGTACCGTCTTATCAGACGTTTGTTATGGAAGGCCGACGAACAGATGCTACAGGTATTTTGCTAAAAGCCAGAATGCTGCAAGAGCAGTGGCGAGCAACTCATACAACTTATACCAGCACAATAGGTGCTGGTGGCTTAGGCTTGGATGCAACGTCTCCGCAGGGTTATTACAGCATTAGTATTGATGCAATTAACACGGATGCTAATGGTTATCGTGTTGTTGCAACAGCTATTGGCAGCCAAGCAAGCGATACCAGCTGCAGTACAATTGTTGTTGACGAAAGTGGGCCGGATACCAGTACGGCTCAGAAGAGGGATTGTTGGAATTTGTAGTAATAAAAAACATTTTCCAAAGTAGCTTGAATAAGCACTCCGGAAAATGTTTTTTACAGATGGGAATTAACCCATCAAACGATCTTTATTGGCGTGCATGTATTCCGCAGTTACGCGCGAAACACCATCATCTTTAGCCGCTTTTTCGATTTTTCCGCGGGCGATAGGGCGTACAAATGCTGGCATAACTTCCAGTAATTTTTCGGCTTCATCATCCCAGGGCAGACGTTCTTCAGACATAATAACTCCCGTTATTTAATTATGGTTATCAGGATTTTGTTGTTTAAAACAGGGCTTTTATATCACAGAGATATGACAAAAAATACTGGTATATTATTAGGTTTATACGATACTGGAATGACTGGTTATAAAGTAAGCATGACCGGGTATTTATTCGATATGCATTCCCACGCTGGAGCGTGGGAACGAGGTTTGTGCTGATTAATTAATCTATATTAGGCGGCACAGATTCCGTAACGTGGCAAGACATCATGGATAATGTGGAAGCGATGTGCTTGTATGGCATCGTGAAACATTTTCCAGTTACTGTCTAAAAACGCTTTTTGGTATCTATGTACCGGTAAATCATAGCTGGAGCCTAATGATTCAGCTTTCCAGGATTTAGAACCGCGAGGCGCATAACTGAGTTTTTCAGGTCCGAAGCTAAAATGTCCATCAGCAATTGCGGTTAGCCATTTTTTATGGCGTTTATCACCTTCTTTATCTTTGATGCTGCTAAACATATCCTGTAATTTATTCATATCGGCGTCGCCAATGCCGGTAACATCGGCATCCGAATTTTTTGCCAGATAACGTTGCATGGCTTTACACATTTCGTCAGAAGCAGTACAAAAGTCGTCCGTATTATTACGGATTATGGTTTCCCCCCGACCATTTTCATATTTCCAACTTAAAAAGGGCATATCAGGAAATTCCATGGCGCGGCCATGACCCAGGGGCGGAATGGCATCTTCCAGTCTGTCTCTTATCCATTCTTTGAGGCTGCCACCAAACACATCGGTAGTGCCAATTTCTTTAGCATCTTCAACATCATTTACTGGATGAAGTACACCGGCAAAACCTTGATGGGCCCAGGTATCTGCATAGATATGCATCACCACACCCAAACGGTGCAGGCTGTATTTTTTATTTTGATCTTCAATGGCATTGCGTACCATATCTTTTGCCACCGGACTGTTAGGTCGACAAATAATTTTTTCGATAAAACTTCCGTCAGGGTTATCACCAGCTGCTAGATTGCCGTTGCCGGGTAAAAAATGAAATGCCATCCACACCTGATGATTTGCCAATGCTTTGATATTACGTTTATCCAGCATTTTATGTGCAGAACTTATTCGGTTGTAAACAGCTTTGTTATCAAAATATACTGTACCTTCGCTGGTAGCATCATCAACATATTGTGCCGCATAAGCAATGGTTTCAGCATCGGCTTTTACGAATCCTGCGAGTCGTGCAATGACATAGGTTGTTGCGTGGTGAAAATCGATTTGCATGATTTGTCCCTCCATTGGTTTTTAATTATTCTCAACTAAATAGTTACTTCACTTCTGTAGCTCCTGCATAAAAATTATCTACACATAGGTTTTTTTCATCCGAGTTCATTAATGTTTTTCGTAGGTAACGAGGATTGAGATCTAATTTTTTTAATTTATCTTGCCACAAAGGATTGTACGGCAATAGGGTGGCGCCGGATACATGGAGTTTATTGAGTAAATGTGCAATACCTGACAAGTTTTTTTCTGTGGCGGTAATATTGGGAATCAGTGGGATTCTAGGGATTACCGCAACATCATCTTGTTCGATTAAGCGATTGAAATTTTCCAGAATTAAATGATTACCTTGGCCGGTAAATTCACGACTCTGTTCTTCATCAATCAACTTTAAATCAAAATAAATAAGATCAAGCCAGGGGAGCACAAGTTGTTGGAATTTTCGGTAATTAAAAAATCCACTGGTTTCAATTGCAGTATGTATACCGCGTGTTTTTAAGGCTTTTAGTAATTGATGAATAAAAGGCATTTGCTGTGTGACTTCGCCTCCGGACAGCGTAACACCGCCGCCACTGGATTGAAAAAAAGGTTCGTCAATCAAGATTCGATATAACAAATCATCTAATGTGATCCAGTAACCAACCGGCTCCAGTGCTTTCGTGGGGCAAACATCAAAACAATGATCGCAGCGAGTACATTGATCATGATTTACGTGCAATTTATCGACAAAACTTAAACAATGCGCTTCGCAGACATTTATACAAGCGGTATTACACAATTCAGGTTTACATCGGTTTGCATCAAACGAAATTTGAAGGTGCTTTTCTTTTCCTTCCGGGTTTTGGCACCAGGTACAGGATAGCGGGCAACCTTTAAAAAATACTGTCGTACGAATACCCGGACCGTCTTCACTGCAATCGCGTTTAATATCGAAAATTAAGGCCCGGTTTTCCATTTGCTTAACCTAGTGAGATGCCTGTTCGTTAAGGCCAAGTGCTATTTCGGTTTCTTTGGCGATGGCACCCAGTTTAAACAAATGGCCTACGTTTCCAGTAAGCTGCACAACGTTTTCCAGTAGTAAACCCACGATGTCCACATCTTCTCGACCAACTAAACCAAGAATAGAGCTGATGTCTTTAAAACGAATGACCAAATCCACTTTATCTGGATTATTTTCGATTTTCTCGGCTTCATCTTCATCCAACACGTCGGTGCTGACAACAGCCAGTGGATTTAAACAAGTGCCAAAAGGTGTTTCGATAAACAAATCATCCTCGTCATGACAAAAGCGCAAATACACGTTCATATGATCATCCGCCTTTTTGGTGCGAATTAAAAATTTGCCTTGATAATATCGCTCGCCGCCTGGCGCGTTGGGATCAGTTACAACAAAGTTATCTTTGAAAAATTGCATGGCTTCTTCTGAGCGTTGCTTGTCAACAAGACTGTCACGCATCACATAACCAAAACCAAGTTTTAGCAGTACAGCCATGCCGCTGGCTAACAGTGTGCCGCCAACTGCCTCCAGCGCTTCAGGCATTTCGCCAGTTTTTGCACCAAGTCGCATGACCTGTTGAATGTCATGAGTGAAACAAGGGAATCCCGCATGCATATCAGTACTCCTTTTCTGAATTATATGGACACAAATGTGTGTTGTTCTTCGCCATTATCCAAAGCAAAATTGGATCGATCAATAATTTCCTGGCGCATTTGCGGGCTCAAAGTGACAAAGTAAGCAGAGTAACCGGCTACTCGAATCATCAAATCTTTAAATGGTGCCAGCGCATTGGCTTCAGCTTCCCCGGCACCTGCTTTTTGTGCGGCGGTTGCGGCTTTGTGTGCAGCCACTAAATCATCTATGGAAGAAACACAAAGTTGAACCAACACACCGTCATTATCCATAAACACTTTCATATATTTTGAAAACAGTTCAGTGTCTTCAGGAAAATGTTCCCTGTCACGTGTTGTTAAACTCAGGTTATAGGTGTAACCGTTTTGTACGGTATCACCATCCACTTCAGCAACCGACAAAATATGATCAAGAATCATTACTGGATCACCGTTACGTTTCACAACACCAGCGCAGGGTGTAATACCACTGGCAAACGGCAAACGCGCTTTACGGCCATTAGGTGTGGCTTTGGTTAACATGCCAAAGCCTGCATGATTTGTCATGCTCCAATACCCGGCAAGATAACGACCACCGCGATGGGTGCGATATTTATAAAACACTTCCTGAATCATTTCTGTTACCAGGTGAGTGTATTTAACTGCCAGGCTGTTATCGTAAACTCCACCCGATGTTTGATCTACGCCGGCACCGTATTTGGGTGCGAGCCGAATTTCATTTTCAATTTCTTTTAATCGCTCAGCTGTGAGTGGCGTGAGTGTGTCTAACTCGTCTGCCTGTTTAAACCAGGATTGTAGGCGGGCAACTAATTTCGCCACAAAGCCAGAGGGCGCTTGTTCTTTATCGCCACCCAGTTCAAAATTAGCATTGAGCGCAGATAACAACTCGGCAGCTGACATCTTGCCACTAAAAACCAATGCATCCAGTACGCAGAATGAATCAATCACGTCGGCAACACCAATGATTGCCACACCCGCAGAATTATATTTTGCGCCACCAGCTGCCACATCACGGAATTTTGCGCCCTGTGAGCCCGGGCTGTTGGTTGGGCCAACAAATATGCCGGAAAGAAAAGGGGATGATCGCACCTTTTCCATGGCGCGCCCTAAATAATTATTGCATTGCACCGCGTGTCGAGCCATCTCATCCAGTTGAAAACGAAAAGCTTCAATGAATTCATCCATGGACTGCATTTGGGTCAACGGTGATGTAGTGTACTCGGGTTTTTCATAAAAAAGATTGGGTGCGCTTTTTGTAACGCCATCGCTGCGGTGTTTTCCGCCGAACAATGCCAGCTCCAGCACAGCAGGTATTACTAACAGCGTTGAGCCGGTGTTGCCATAATGTTTACCCGAAGCATTTTGTTCAATACAACCAATGGATGAATAATCCAGTGCATCGGCCAGTGCTTCTTGCCCTGTAGTCCCATCGTGTGAAGCGTAATAATTTGCCATGGCTTGAACCACCGGTGCATCACCATGTAATGCCGGTGTGGCGCGGGTGAGAATATTCACCTGGCTAACTCGTTTTAAATAATTGTCATAGACGCCGGCAGGTAAGGGATCACCCTGTGTGTCGCGATGATGTACTTCTTTATGATAACGCGCATGTACATTAGGATCTCGAATACCTAACAATTCTGTGGCTTTGAGCACAATGTAAGTCATGTCATTAACGGCATCGACAATTTTACCATTCTCCAGTTTGGTGCCGCCTAGTGTTAATGCCTGATTGGAACCACTACCAGCAAAAAGTGTTTCCGATCCTTCTGTGGAAAGTGGTACGTGATCAGAACAATGTAAAAAGAAATGACAAACCATTTCTACCGCGTGTGCAACATAGGTGTTTTTTTCATCATCCGTTTGCAGTTTATTCCAGTCACTGAGGTAGTAATCATTGAGTAATTGATCAAGTCGGCCGATGGAAAAACCGAAGTTGGTATTTTCCTGTAATAATAAATGATAAGTAATCCAAATACTGGTTAAGGCTTCTTGTAAAGTTTCAGCAGGTTTGGCGGGGATTTTTTTACATATGCGAGCCAGTTCAGCATTGCCTGCTTCAGCTGCTGCCTTCGACAGATTTTGCGCATAAATATTAGCGCCCTCAAAAACACTGATCACACCTTGTAAAAACTCTTTTTGTTGCTCATCGGCTGCGCTTTGTGCGATATCTTTTTCTGCTTGTGCGATTAAAGCATCAAGTCCATACGTTAACAAACGTTCGAAATCCGGCACAGTATGAGAAACGCAGGTTGCTTTATCAGAAAGATAAAACGCAACGCGCTCCATGAGCTCCTGGCATTTTGGCGTTTCGCCAGCTTTTTTCTGAAGCAGGGGATCAATGGATGAATTATCACTATACTTACCACCATCCACTGTATCGCGACCATCGTTTGCATATTGAGTCGTGTCATAATCAGTGTAACGAGCAACTTCCTGAACCGGTCGACGCTCCAGCCAGAAAGGAAAGATTTCTTTGTTTAAACGTTCAGCTACTTCAGGTTTTATTTTGAAAGGGTTTTGCGCACGTGTGGTAACAGATTTTAACTCCGGCCAAATGCAATAGCCGATTGTATCTGCATATACTACTGGGCCAACAAAACTGGTTGTCGTTTGTCCAGGTAACAAATCAGTCTCTTTAACCAACGGCGTTTTATGACTGAAAACATATTTCAATGCTTGAGCGCGCCTTGTGTAATCTGACAGCTGTTGTGACGAAGGGCGACGCATAAATTCGGTTAACAACCGAGGCAACTCATCACAAATTTCAGGTGTACCTTCAGGCAGAAAAAGGCGTTCGCGCCACCATTTTACCGTGGGAAATTGATTGATAGTAATTTGACTTAAGGCCAGATCTGACAGTGTTTTAATCTTGTCATAATTATCATTGGGAATGGGAAAAACTGTGGTGTTTGGCTCTTGTGTAGGTGCTTGTTTATTTCGGAGGTCAACGTGAATGCCACCGGAACTGAGTTGTTGGTCGCTCATACTTTTTCATCCCTTAAATATCATCTGTCTGCCGAAAGAATCAGACACCGTTTTTTGTTGTTTTATGGCGCCTTATGCCAGGAGATTTCCTTGATCGAATTTGATGGGGAAATCTAATACCCCCGATTATTTTTATTGCCGTATTAATTAAAGTATAAAACCAGATTGTAGGAATACAAGTTGGTTATTTAATTGTCAAAAAAATCAGCCCATTATATAAGTGATTGTAATTAATAAGTAATCTTTTGTCATTCGTATAAATACCTAGTGCGTTTTATATAATTTTTCACTTTTTTGCGTAAACTTAGTCGCGTTGTTGTTTCGTTGTATTGTGGTATTTAAGGTGCAACAATCACTTTACTTTGGCTCGGTGCGGCCTGAATTCCTGCCGGCACATTAGCATTACTGCCATTTTGAGATGTTACTGACATTTGATGGACGCAAGGCTGACCTTCGATCTTAACTTTTGAGCTACCTTTTTTAAACGCAACTTCTCCCAGGTTACCACCCGATGCCACACCACCGGCGACACCGGCTTCATCACCTTGTGACATGGGAATTTTCGATTTCACAGTAACCACTTCCATATTGACAAATTTTACTTTTGTCGAGGTATCATTGGCCTGCATAATTTGAGCGGTATTCGGATAGGGAACAGGTACAGGGGATGGCGAAGGTGGTGCCGGTGTTTTGCAAACATCTGGTGCGGTTCCGACACATGTGCCACTGGCTTTGGTGGCGCCGGGAAATATAGCTACCATGACTGTTCTCCTTAACCCAGGTTAATTTTTTCAGCTTTAATTTTGTAATCTTCTTCTGCTTTTAACAATGCTTTATTGGCTTTGAAATGATAGGTTTCATCCACCAAAGTGCGCATACGTCCGCTACGCAACTGAGTGAGTTGTTTGACGTTACGGAAAACGTTTTTGGCATTTTCGATAAGCGTATTTGTGCTTGTTTCCAAACGCTCAAATACCAGATTTGCAAAACCCACATTAAGCTTCAATTTATTGGCATCCATCTCTAAAGATTTTCCGTTGAGTTTGATCTTGTTGGCGGCGTTTAAATTGATGTCACCTTGCGCTGTGTTTAGTTCCAGATTACCCTTGGGGATGTTGACCATACTGGTTTGTGTTTGCGGATTGTAGCTGAACAGTAACTCATGTGTTGAAGAATAGACCTGCAAACTTTCTTCTGTGGTTGAACGCGTATTTTTGACCGATTTGGCGTAAGCACCTTTAACCTCTAATTTATTACTCGACTCTGGTTTAGAAAAAATACCGGTAATGTACGCTTCACTGAGTGACTGGCTTGTTATTAAAACTTCATCGCCCTTTTTTAGTGGTGATAAACGTGAAATGGCAATTCTCGCGAAGCAACTGTTGTCGACACCAGTTGTCTGCCAGTGGACTTGAGCTGTTCCATCACTTTTTTCGTCTTCAACAACTGTGGCTGGTCCCAAATATGTACCTATCGTTGTTAAGGGTAAAACTTCTGCTGTTTGCTGCATAATTATATCCTCTTGGTTCAGCTGGGAGGCTGGGGTGGTGTCCAATCCTCTGCGGCAGCTAAGTCATCGTCGGTATATTTTGTGTGTTTCATTTTTGCACCGCTCCAATCTGTTTCCGTTTCTTGAATACGGTGCAGATTGCTCTGTGTCAGGTTTGCTTTTTTAAAAATTGCACGATTTAAGTTGGCATGAGAAAGATCTGCAAAGGGAAGTTGAGCAGATTCAAAATTGGCATATTCACAAACGGCTTTTTTCAAAATCGTATATGGCATTTGTGCCCCGTTGAATTGCGCCAGGGTTAAATTCGATTTTTCAAAATTGGCATAACGTAAATTCGCATAACTGAAAATTGAATTTGATAAGTTAGCCTCTTTCAAGTCGGCTGCTTCGCACAGGGTTTTTGCTAAATTGGCTTCGCTCAAATTAGCTTTGCTAAAATTCACCTGTTTTAACTTGGCTTCGGTGAGATTGCTGTTGCTTAAATCAGCTTCGGTGAGATCACACATGCTTAGATCACAATGAGATAAATTCATCGCTTGCCAGTTGGTTTTTTTTAGGCTGCACAACTCAAATTTTGTCTGTTTAATTGTTGTTTTAGTGAAATCCACAGAATCAAAATCCGTTCCGTTGATTTTACTATGACTGAGATTAGCATCGTTTACGTTGACTTCAGTCATATCACAGTCTTCAAATTCTGCGTGAGAAAAATTCACATTGCTAAGCTTGGCTTTGGAAAACAGGGTGCCGTTCATTTTTGTGTTATGAAAATCGGCGCTATCTGCGTCAACAAGACTGAAATCTGCATCATTGAGTTTAGCATCGGCGAAATTTGTATTGTTTAAAGTTGCACCGGAAAAATCTGAATTTGTTAAATCAAGTCCGCTAAAGTCAAGATCACTCAGATTGCATTCCGAAAAGTTTATCAAAAACTGATCTTTTTTATCACTTTCTAAATGTACATATCGATAGATTGTGGAATCTTCTGAGGTAAATATACAACCGCTCAAATCTGCCTGTGTTAAATCAGATTCTATAAATTTTGTCCATTCAAGATCCGCATTCTGCATAATTGCAGAGTTTAATGAACATTGTAAAATAACACTGCCTTTTAAGTTCGCGCCGGTAAAATTGGTTCGCACCAGATTTGTGTTTGAAATTATGACACCGGATGCGTTGCCATTAGAGAGATCCACTCCAGCGAAATAAGAATTGCCAATTTGCGCCGCATGTAATATTGCATTGTGCATGGATGATGATGTGAAAGTAGATTCAGATATAACACATTCATTTAGATTGCAGTCTGTAAAGTCGCTATCGAATACTTCACATTTCTGAAATATTGTATTAGCTAAATTGCATTGTTTAAAAGAACAGTTTTTAATTTTAATCTCAATAAATTGGCATTGTTGTAAATCACCCTCATCAAAATCAAGTTCAGGTAATAGACATTTATTTATTTGGCAGTTCGATAAGTTTTTTGGGAAATTTCGTATATACGTTAAATTGCAAGACCAGAAAATTGTGCTGTCAATTTTTGCTGCTTTGTAATCGCTGTTATTCAGTTTGCATTGCATGAATTGATTCGCGGTTATGCTTGTCCCTAAAAATTTAGCGGAACTTAAATCACAATGATTAAATACTGTATTGTGCAAACGGCCTGATACAAATTTACTCTCTTGCAGATTGCATTGATCAAACTTTGCACTATCTACATTTGTTTCAGAAAACCGGCTATTGGATAAATTTATCTGTGTAAATGTGGTATTTGTTAAACGACTTCGCCTAAAGTCTGCCCCGGCATACGAACTGCTACCCAATGCAAAATCAGTCTCTGAGAGTCCTAACATACTCAAGTCTAATTCAAATTCGTCTGAATCAATCGCTGAAGGATCTAACTTTGCAAATTCCTGCATTTGTGGTGAACTTAATAATTCCTCAGGTTCTTTTAGCAGTTTCTGTTCGACAAAAACTTTTACACCCGTTAAATTTGTTTCATAAAAAGTCGTGTTATTACATTGTGTATTGATGAATCGAACATAGGAACAATCTGCATTGGATAAATCTGCATTATCGAGTTTACAGCCATTAAAGCTTGACGTTGACAGTTTCGCGTTTTTTAGTGAAGCACCAGTTAGATCAGCTTTCATAAAACTGACACCTTCCATGTTTACGCCATCTAAGTCGATCTCTTTTAGGTTCAGGTTCCATAAATGAGCACCTGCCAGTGATTCACCTTTAGCAACCTTTTCTCGCACTTCTTCCGCTGTGAGAATCTTGCTGAGGTTTATAAATTCGTTGATATCGAAATTGGCGAAGTCTATGGTATCCATAATCTAACCCGCCTCATCAAGTTTGGTTGACCTTAAATTCGCCTGTTCGACTTTTGTCTGGTCTAAATGGGCATCCAAAAATTCCACCCCATATAAATTTGAACCACTTAAATCGGTATGCGTCAGGTTTGCCTTTTCCAGACTGCCTTGCATCAGATTCATTTGAATCATTATTGCCTCGGATAAATCTGCTTTCAGAAATCGGCTGAATCTCATATTTGCTGCAGAAAGATTGGCATTTTTTAAAGAAGCCTTAGTGAAATTGGCTTTTTCCATATCCGTATAACGCAAATCTGCATTGTCTAGCTTGGCATGTTCCCAAATCGATTCGGCAGCCAAACATTGAGCAAGTTTGGCATTTGAGAAATCACTGAACTCTGAAGCGCGAAGTTTTGTTAAATCTGCTTTGAAAAAATTAATATTTTGAGCATTTACTGCTTCAAACGATGCTTCAGCTAATATGGCATTTTCAAAATTGGTGTTTGTTAAGGTGCAATGAGAAAAATCAGTACCACTCAGTTTTGCTTCATTAAATTGACTTCCACTCAAATCTGATCCGCTAAACACCGCATCTTTACCTTTGGCTTTTTGCCATAAACTGTTTTGCGCTTGTACTTGCTCAAAATTCGTATCGTTTAATTCGGCAGCTTCAAACACAGATTCCGATAAATCGGCTTTACCTAGATCAGCGTTGTTTAAACAAGCCCCTTTAAGTGACGCTTGAGTCAACTGGGCAGCAGATAATTGAGCGAAACTTAAGTTAGCGCCAGAAAGATCAGCGGAATTAAGAACAGCCGAGGAAAGTATGGCTGAGGTAAAGTTTGCATCCATAGCCTCTATAGATTCCATATTTGCATTGCTCAGGTCTGCTGAGGTTAAATCTGCATCGACCATCCTAGCATTGGTTAAATTCGCGTTGTTAAAATTGGCGCCTGTTAAATTAGCCTCACTTAAGTCTGAGTCACTTAAATTTGCGCCAATGAATAAAGCACCACTGAGATCGGCACCTTTAAAATCAATACCAGAAAGGTCTTTGCCACTGAAATCCTCACCAGCGAAGGATTCTTTATTATCTATACGTTGTTGTAACGATTGTTTTTCAATATTTTGTTTTTCAGACTCGTCCAGTTCTTGTTGTTTTTCTTCAGGTGGCTTGGGCTTTATACCCATCTGTTTTTTGATTTTTTCCAATTCTGGTTTGGCTTGCTGCATAAATGGCTCGAGATTTTCCGGATCTATACCCATTTTAGGCATGATAGCCGCAATCATGGTCCAGAATTTATTTGATTCGGGATCAGCATGCATGCCGGCGTCATCCAGGCCTATTTCCTGAAGAAAACGCTGTTGTTCCTGTTTGGCTTTTTCAGTCAGTGTTGGCAGGTTGTCACTGTCTATATTCAGCTGGGCCAGAGAATCTTTCATTTGTGCTTGCAGTTCTTTCTGTTCCATTTCTGCACGTAATGCTGAATCATTTTGTTTAGCAATTAAATCTGTTTGTTGTTGTTTGATTTGTGCTTGTGTCTCAGGTGGTAACTCATCAATATTGATACCAGTCTTTGCTAGAAAGGCATTAACTTGTGCTGCTAACTCTTCTTGATCTATTGGTGTTGGTTTATGCTCAGCGTCTGGTGGTTCGATAGGTGGAACTACGGCTTTAAGCTCAGCTACTTTAGCCTTTTCTTGCTCAATTTCTTCTGGCTCTTCCGGTGCCAGCCCCCACTCCTCTTCTAGATTCTTTTGCTCAGCTTTAAACAATTCATGACAATTGTATAAGCTGGCTGGTGCTTGATCCAGTGGCTCAGACATGAGAAAGACATTGAGTATTTCTTCATACTCATCATCCAGCACCGGGCTCCATCCGCGCCAGACCAAGACAAGTTTTTCAGCTTCCATATCAATCCACAAGGTATCGAGATTGAGATCGATTTCTTCAAATTCTTTTTTGCGCTTTACTGGATTAAAGCGACGAATAAAACAACGAACCCGGATACCGGGTAGCTGGGTATGATATTGAGAAATTTTAGGGTGTAGGTTTTCAAAATAAAGTTTTTCATCACCTTTGAGATAGCCCTTGATTTGTTGGTTTTGTGGTGCAGCGTTGAGATGACTCCAGTCAAAATCATCCGGAAACCAGGGCCAGCGCGTCTTTAAGTAATCTCCCCCGTAGGAACCCATTTTCTCTTGTCGAAAAGCCCAAGTGCGGTTTAATGGACCAAAACCTGCTGGATTTTTTTGTTGATAAGGTGATATGACTAAATCCTCTGGATCTTGAATATTTGGCACCGGTAAAACATTGTCTGCAATGGTTACGTCTGCTTCACAATAACCTCTACCGATAGGATTTAACTCATAGTCTTGACCACCAAAACTTCGCTCATAGCGTAAATCCATTTGCGTAAAAGCTACGGGTTCGGTGGTTTCAGGATTAATGATAGTGTTTTTCCAATATCGATTGCCGAATACTTCTAATGTTTTTTCTGCATTACCCACGCCCAGCTTTACCGGGCAGGCAAGCAGTGGTTTACCGCGTGGTGTAAAGCAACTACCAACAAGCATGACATCGGCAAAAGGTTTTAAAAAAGCGAAGTCGGATTCGTAACGTACGCTGCCTTTTTGTTCTTCATCATCAGGGTAATATTCATCACTTGTGGGTGGAAGTTGTTCTTCTGATGGTATAACTTGTTTGCCTGGTTTTAAGTCAAAGGTGGCTTTGACAATATATGTCAAACTGTGGCCGGGGAAGTTTAAGCGACCGCTTATGGGGGCGAATAGGAAAGGTGTGGTATTAATGAGTTCCATTTAACTGATACTATCAATTGCTTAAAACTTTAAAATTTTTAGAATTAATTTCACCTTTAAAAAAGGCATCACTTTTTATTGCGACCCTTTTTTCTGATTTCAGCAATATATCCCCTTTTGCAAGTAACTGAATTTGCCCTTTTGAACTCGCTGTATTATCTAAGGATATAGTGCCAGTTTCTTTTGCCATCCATATTTTGGAGTTTTTAATGCTAAGTTTCGCTTTATTGTTAAGTAGTTGTAGCATGGCATTTTCATCATCTTTGTTTGATTCTCCGGAAACCAGCTTGACGGCCGGTTTTTTAACTGCGCGGATTTCAATGCCATTTTTTTTGGAAATATTTATACTTGCATCGGGGTCTTTCGTAGTATGTTTAATAGGTTCAATAGCGGCATCTTTGTTTGCATTAGCGCTAAATATCCAGGCTAGAACATTTAGAATACCCATTAAGGTCAACATAGCTACCGAAACAGCAGTTGAAGTTATCATTATATTTTTCTTCTGATCCATGAGAGCTTGTTTTTGATTTTCATCCTCGAGATTGATTGAGGTACCTGCTACGCCCATGCCAATGGTTGAAGTAGCTTGTGCAGCGAGAGCTAAAATAGATTCAAGTAATGCTCCTACGAAAAGGATAACTTGAATTGACGAATCTGCTGAAGACTCAGACATTTTTTTGTACCATTCCATAGGGGTTGTTTGTTTTTGAGGTTTTGCATTAGCGAGGGTTAGAGTGGTTTTATTCTTAGCGGGTTTAGGATCCTCACCTATGGAAAATATAATTTCATCACCTTCTGCATTAATGATAGATCGACTATCACCTTTATCATTTTCACAATTAGCAACGAAACAAAGTTGATCGCCAGCTGCAATAATATGATCTTTTTTTGCTCTCGACAGAATATCTTCTTCAGTTTTGTTAACAATAGGACCAGAGGCAAATTCTTCAGATGGACCAATATGTTTTTCAAATTTTGGGCCAATGGTCATCTCGTATTGTGGTCCAAGTTGGAAGGCTGTTGACATCGCAAATTTGGCTTCTAGATCTGCACCCATATAAATTTCGGCTTTTGTACCACCACGCAACTCAAGATCGGACCCGGCAGTAAATTCAAAATTATTCCCCGCTCCAGCTTTAAATTCATCGCCAAAATTGACTGCAAAAACATCCCAATTCTTTTTGTTTATTTCGCCTTCATAATCATCAGCGCCATGAACTTTTGCGTTTTTTTGATTTGCTGAATTGTTGCTAGATGATGATCCGGACTTTCCTAATACAAGTGCTGAGCTACCCGGACTTGCAATTCTAATTTGCTCCTGCCCAGGTGTTGCATCCATCACTATCTCATTACCCGCATCATCACGAATAATGCGCTTTTCATCATTCGACGGTAAGGTTTGTGGTGGCACGTTCTCCGCATTATAAACCCGACCGGTAACAATGGGTTTGTCCGGGTCACCTTCCAGAAAGCTGACGATCACTTCATTGCCCACGTGGGGCATGCTCACTTCACCCCATTGTTTACCTGCCCAGTTTTGTGAGACACGCACCCAGCAGGAGCTGCTTTCATTACGTTTACCGTGACGATCCCAGTGGAATTTGACTTTTATCCGGCCGTATTTATCGGTATATATTTTTTCACCTTCCGGGCCGACAACGATGGCTGTTTGCGGGCCTTGTATGATAGGCTTTTCCTGCTGCACATTACGCAAATAAAGCATGGAATCCGGTATCGCATCAAAGCTATTGTTATAATAGGCCTGACCACTGGCAGCGGTAGAGTAGGTATCATCCCTTGCTTCGAAACTCAGGCGGGTAATGACATAAGATTGGCCTTTTTCCTGTTCGAAATCGTGATGTTTGATGGTAAATTTCCCGCCGGCAAAAAAACTGCGATAGCTACTCTCTGCATTGACGACATCGTAGTGGGCTTCATCTTCCATCATGTGAAGATCTGTCAATTCCTGACCATCACTGGTTTTGCTATAGCCACCGGGATAGTCAAAGCGCTCTATTTGTGTGGCGGTGGTTAAATCCAACACGGTTTTGGATGTGGTTTCTAAATTTGTGCTGGGTGACTCGAAATCAAAATCGGTTTGCGACCATTGCGAGGTAACATACTCATATTGACGATCCCAGCTTCTGATATGATCACCCACATGACCACCCAGTGTTTGCGTAACATTGTGTTCTGCGCATTCTGGATAGGCGGTGGTCTGATCGGCAATGACCAGACTGTGTTGACCCTGTTCGTGGGTGAAAAAAAAGAATAATCCATGGTGTTCCGCCAGGCGCGAAAGAAAGGCCATGTCGGATTCACGATATTGCACACAGTAGTCTAATTTGGGGTATTGTTTTTGGGTGTCGAATTTGAAATTGGCAATTTTGCTTTTGTTGAACAGTGTTTCGATAACTTCCAGAACGGACTGGTTTTGAAAAATACGAAAATCTTTATTTTTATTATGAAACCATAACCAGGGCACAACTTCTGCACGATAATTGCGGTAACCGTCCGTCTTCATGGGGCCTAAGGCGAAACGACTAATATAACCATTGATGAAACGTTTGTTGCCATCGCCGAGTTTAATCCAGATATCAACCGGCTTGCCAATGACTTCTTTGGGTGTGATATCGATACGTTCAGATGCTAATTCCAGCTGAAGATTGTATAACTCAGATATGGCTTCTTCACTTTTGACAGCAAGCAGAATTAACACATCGTCACCGAGAGGCGTGTCGATGCCAATGGATCGTTCAGTTTGCGACCAATCACCCATGTTCGTCTCCCTAAAACAACTTTTTTAATGATGTCTTACAACAATTACGAAATTCATCTTATGAGTATTTATACTTAATAAATGTTAATTTTTATATTGTGGTTTATACGGTAATAACAATACGATTCAATTTAAAATCGATTGTTTTTTGGGCCGACTAAAAAATATTACCGTTGTCTTATAGGTAGGACCTGAAGCGTAGATGTGTTGTTCATCATGCCAGGTGATTTGTCTGTTTTGATCTACTACACCGTAAATTGCATGCCAAATAACATGCCGACATTGTGGATTTAAATAAACTTCCATCGCGAGATTTTGATCATCTTGCCTGTGATCAATATTCGTACTGAATTGTTGATATAGGCTTTGAACTGTGTTGTCAGAAGTAATTATCGCAATAACTTCCGTGTTAGCTGAAAGATAGCATTCACCTTCAATAAATTCATAGCCTGCGCAGATTTTAACGGTATTAAAATGGTATTTTTGCGCTAGCAGCGTAATAGCCAGATCATCATCGACATTGAGATTGTTACTATTGACATAATCAGCCATTGAGGAGGGATCAAGGTTTGGTTCTGCTTTGCTGAATGCCTGGTAAATACAAAGTTGATGAGGTTTAAGTTCTTTATATTTTTTTAGCACGACTGTTTTCCATGTAAATATCTAGTCACTTACTCTCAAGTATACTCAATATGATTAGAATTTAGATGGTGAGTGTGTGTCATATTTATTCTATGACAATAACAATGTTTGAATGATAGTAAAAGATGAGTTTTGTTCAGTAACAGCCAACCTGGCTGTTCATTGTCAGCCAGGATTTGTCAGAAGTAGTACATTTATGTTTTAGATAATTTGTAGACCAGCAATTTCGCATGTTTTATTATCTACCGTAACATCCAACAAGTGCGGTAAATCATCAGGTCCTACTGCTAGCAGATCTTCCAACATTTCAGTAAAAAATGGGTAACCTTTACGTGCACCCCATTGAGCAAAATTTTCTTCTGTTAGATGCTCTTCAGATTGATAAGATGTTTTCATGCGTTCAATTGCCTCTTGCAGTCGCGCTGCTGGAATATCAACACTTTGCAAAATTTCCTTTTTTTCATCCGCTCCTTCAACACAGAGTCTGTAGTAGGGCACAATGTGTCCAAAGAATGGTTTGCTAACATTATGAATGGCCAGATTGGTTTGCTTTAATTCAAAACCTTGAGCTGGCTTAATGCTGGTTTGATGAATATTCTGATGTTCATCTTTTGGTGAATGAATCGTTTCCTGGTCAAGTTGATCCGGGGTGATAATTGCGTGTGACATAACGCGACTCCTTGAGTTGATGCTGAGTTTGCCTCTAATTAATAATTTATATGCCTATAAGTTAATTTTAGCCTATAAATTATGAATTGCATCTGGCGTCGGTTGGTTTAAGTGTTGAGTTTGCCTGGCAATTCAAAAAAACGAAATAAAATTGAGTAAAACTAGGTTGCATAATTACTAATATAATCAATGTGATATGAGTTACTTCTGAAAAACAAATAGGCTTAATCCTCTGCCTGGATATGTCGTATTGTGAATATTAATATTGAAAAAAATAATGTAATCAATAGTGGAATGTTACCCGCCTGCTATCAGATTCAGTATATCTACCGATATTTTTCTTTTTGTTTGTCTGTAAAAATAATGATCAATTCTTGAAAATAGCCAAGAAGTAAAGGATGAATATAACGGTCTCAAAGGAATAGAGTACGCTTCACCCTAAGTATCCTTCAAACTGCTGCATATCTTACCTTCCTTTGAACTTGTTAATCGTCTTTGAAGCAATGGACATCAACGCATGATGTGGCTTGTATAAACGTCAGTTTGCCTTGATGAATTTAAACTACATCAGTTGCAGGATAAAAAGATGATTATTATAAATAAAAAACGAACTCAGCTTATCTTTGTTCTAAGTCTGTTATTCAGTATATTTTATAGTAGTTTCGCTTCGGCGGCGTTTTTATGCCCCAGCTATATTCGCAATGCGGTAAAAGGCAATTACTTGTATTTGTATTTTCCAACCAGTTCCGATAATACTTTTCCGGAATACGGCACGGGTGACACATCACCTCTGGCAGCATTTGATGTTTCTGATCTGGACTCAGGCATCGGCACAACCGCTGCACTGCGGCAAAGAATTTTTGAAATTGTTACCGACAGTTATTGTGAATTTAATATCAGGGTTGAAAGCTCCACCAGTAAACCCAGCCCGACTGCTAGTCGATGGCAAATTGTTGGAATGGGCAGCGATTCTGAGTCGCTATGGGGTGGCGCCCTGTTTGGTGAGGCGCAAGCTGTCGATACCGGTGATGCAGATGGACAGGATTATGCGCGAGTATGGGCGCAATCATTCAAGGATTGCTACGCCGACGGTATAGCTGGTGTTACTGAGTGTGACGGTGTGCCACTATCCGGCACTAATTCAACACTTGAACGATGGGCAACGGCTATAGGTGAAACCACTACTCATGAAGCTGGGCATAACTATGGTTTGGCTCATGGTGATTCTGCACCACGCGCTGGCTCCAATGAAGATGAACAAAACAATCACATTATGGCGACCGGTTCAACCAATTTAACTGGTGAAATGCGCGCCAGCCGCGACCGGCATTTTAGTGATACTTCTTATGAAATACTGGGTCACAATGTCGGATTGAATGTACAGACGGTTCATAACTGGGATTTTATTAATCCCAACGATACCAGTGCCAATAAATTACGGATTAAGTTGTTAAGTACCGCGAGTAGTTTAACTGTTTCCTGGGCTTATACAGGTTCCATGAGTCCCTGGTCAACGCCTTCTGTGGCAGATAGTGGTACAAATGTTACCTTTCAGGGTACCAGCTATAACATTTTTAATCTGGACTTTGACACCGCACAAAGCTGGAGTGGTCCCACTGCCGGTGTGATTGGCGCGGGGGAAGAATTTCATGTGGGTGTAAGTTTTTCCGGTGGTGGTTCGGTCATTGTCTATGAAACCGAATTGTTTAGCGGCGCAACAACATTGGCTTTGTCGCCGCGATTACCGGGTTATGATGTGGGTACCGCTGATATGGCCACAGGTGATTTTGCTATTGCTTTTTTTAACGCCACACCAGATGCTGGTGATTTGATTATTCAGAATCTTGTTGTTAGACGTGTGCCTCGTATGATTGACATCAACACCATGATTGATAATGCCCGGGCAACCGATATTCGCGGTATTCCGGTACGAGAAAGAGCTGGTGGTCGAGACTTTCAAACCATGCGGGTGAAAGATCAGTTAAAAGTAGCCATTGCCAATCTCAGTGATGATCGCACCGTTGATATTATTTACGGTCCGGAGGACTGCCCCAAGGGATCGATTGGTTATGATCCTGACAGTGAATCAGGTGGCTGGGGGCAAACCATATTTCGTGGTAGTGCAGGTGATATCAGTGGGCCTCAGGAGCTGAAATACTGTTTAAAAGGCAATGCCCTGAGTTTGTTTCCATCAACCTACAGTTATATCACAGCGACAGTGATTGATCCTAATGCAAGATATTGGGATAAAGATATCGGAGAATTTGTTGATGGTCTGCTGCAATCGAAAATCTTTTATCAGGTCGCCGGATTTGTTCCCGATTTTAACAATAATGGCGTGGATGATTTGATTGATATTCGTACCGGCACTGCACGTGACGATAATGGAAATGGTGTTCCGGATGTCGCAGAAGGCCGTACTCCCTGGCATAATAGTTTTCATGTGGGCGCCACGTACCCGTTGGATAATTTGAATGATATTGCCGACTCCAATATTCATTTGCGTTACGATTTGGGTTATCGATTAAATGATCGCCTGGAAGCCATGTTAATGGCCGGTTTCAGCCAATTTACTGCGGAATCATCCAACGGATTGGATCATCCTTACTGGGCCAATCTTTCCCTGAACATAAAAGGCTTTTTACCAACCGCCACGGGTTTAGTTTATTATGCGGAAGCAGGGCCGGGGATGTATCGCAGCAAGTCGGGTTCAAATGATGCAGGTGCCAATATCGGTGTTGGTGGGCAGATTCCTTTAGCATCACCATTCACAATTGAATTTGGGCTGGATTATCACTTAATTAATGATGACGACGACACCCGTTTTCTGACCTTTCAGTTAGGTGTGTTGTTTCGTTAAAACTGAAATATTGATCGCCGGGTGAAAAGACATAACAATCGAATTCACCCGGCTCTAGTCAAATCTTATGAACTATTCTAGTTTTATCACTTTAATTGAAAAGCTTAAATCAGGAGTCGAAACTGTCTCATAAATCTATATCACAATGCATATTGGTTGTTATTTTCTTTGTTTACAGTCAAATAATTCATGCACTAGATTATCCGCCACTGAGTTTAATACACATGATAAAAAGCTCAGATTTAATCGCCATCGTCAATTTACCTAAAACCTACAGTCATCCTTATAAAGTTAAAATTGAAAAAGTTTTGATTGGAGAATTTGCTCAGGAATCGTTGACGGTTTACGAGTTTGATCCGTGGCGGCGTAAAGTCAGACCATTTTATACTGGAAAAGCTATTTTAGTGCTTGAATTTAATCAAGACAAAAACTACTGGCAGATTGTTGGTCCGGCTGCAGAAGGGCGGATTTCTTTGGATAAACATTACGCCTTTTCGTTTGGAATTAGCCTACCCGATTCAGAAATGGGTATATTCCGAATAGGTGATTATAAAGTTAATGCTTTGCGTTACTCAAAGCCTGATTTTGTGTCGGCGTTTGAGGATGTGAGTCGATGTTTTATGTTTAATAATAAGGATATCATTACACGATGCGAAGAAAATACCTTAACTGAATTAAAGAATAAGAGTAATTTGCATCGACATTTAATTGAAAATATAGGAAAACGTTGAATCAGGCATTCAACGCTTATTAATAATCAACACTTCAAATTTGCCGTCGGGTCCGATGTACCATGATGCCCACCAGCTTACCAAGCCAACGATAATTGATCCCATTAATGCGGAGAGAAATCCCGACAAGGCAAAATCATCGAGCATGGCGGCAACCAGTCCTAACATGGCGGCGTTAATTACCAGAATAAAAAATCCCAAGGTGATTATGGAAAAGGGCAGGGTTAACACAAACACGATGGGGCGGATAATGGCATTCACCAGGCCCAGTAAAATCGCTGCAAGAAACAAAGTGCCGGCGGAATTGATTTCCATGCCCGGTACGATGGCAGCTGCCAGCCAGAGACCGGCAGCGGTGATGAGTAAACGTATAATAAAGCCAGGCAAAAATTAAACCTCCCATATTGGTTAGATAAACGGTACATCTCGAAATACAAGTTTTATTGGAGAGTCAGTGTGAAACTTTATTTCAATGAGCGAAATTTTATTAGTCTCATGACTTATATTAGGAAATTCCACTTTAGTTTTAGTTGTTACACCTCTGATCAGCTTATGTGTTGCTCTACCTCCCCAATTAGGAGCAGAAGTTTTTTTATTGGCAATTTTTCCTCCATGTGATTTGTACTGATTGCCGTTATTATCAAAAAATGTTGAGTTATTAGTATCCAAAGTTATATCTAAGTCCGTTTTCTCACTTAATACAGTCAATGCACACCTGACTTCATTATGATTTTTAATACAACCTTTAAATGTGAATAACAAATCATCTTGCTCGTATATTCTGTCAATATGCTTCACAGAAGATGCAGTTGTTTGTTGCTTAACTTTCACTATTTTTGGCTCTTGACGAGGCGTTTCTCGAACCTGTCGTGCCGGTTCTGGTTTCGGTTGAGGCTTTTGCTTTGGTTGCACATGAGCCGGCCGAGCTGGTTCACCAAATTCTTTTTCAAAATCGTTAAATGCATCATCTGCCGCCCGCTGTTGACGGTCATATGAATCCAGTTCATCAAATGGCCCAGCAAAACCAAAAGAGGGGACAATTAATAACAGGGAAAGCAAACCAGCTTTAAAAAAGTAAATATCCATATTTCACCTTGAATTTAATTGGTTAAGCGTCTGCTCAGGCAGAGCTGCTGATAAAATCCGTCATGTTAACTGCGTTATCTTTATGGTGTGTGCTAATTTGGTAAAGAATGAACATCGAACAATACGCAGTGCGTCATTGATTAATGAATAGCATTACAATCTTACATTTTTTGTGCTGTGCTTCAAGTAAAAAAATAAATCTCGTATCTATGCAATAAAAAATTCATTATATTTGCTGAAACCGGCCATTTACTTGGGAAGCGGAAATTAAGAATACATACAAAAATAAACACGTTGTGAATACGTCCAGGTAAGCTTGACGGCAGCATCCTTGCTGCCAACAGTTTATTTTCATGGGTATTCTTTATTCCCGATATTTTTAATATATTGCTGCAGGTATAAAGATTGACAGTTATCAGACAAATTGCATAAATTTAAATTTACTGTAACAGATTCATTATGTTATTTGTAATTCTTCATACAGAAACTTAGCCAAGTTCAAGTAAAATATTAGCAAGTGTTTGGCGCATTTCATGCTATTTTATTGTCTCAGTTTCGCAAGACTCCTCAAAAACAAAGCGTACATTATGTCAGCAATTGTAGAAGTGAATAATCTGGTCAAACATTACTCAAATGTAAAAGCAGTAAATGGTTTAAGTTTTTCCATTAAACCAGGAATTTGTTTTGGTTTATTAGGACCAAACGGAGCAGGAAAAACCACAACTATTGAAATGATAGAAGATATAACTGAACCGACTTCTGGTGAAATATTGTATAAAGGCGAAGCCATTGGCCAACGTTTTAAAAACGAAGCCGGTATACAATTTCAGGCCACAGCGTTACAGGAATTTTTAACGGTTCGTGAAACCATCCAATGTTTTAAAGATTTGTATTCAAACACCATGGACTGGGATGAATTAATTTCACTTTGTTCGCTGGAAGATTTGCTTGACCGCGATAACAAAAAATTATCCGGTGGTCAGCGGCAACGTTTATTGTTGGCTTTGGCCCTGGTGAATGATCCAGAAATTGTTTTTTTGGACGAACCCACCACCGGGCTTGATCCTCAGGCGCGCAGAAATTTCTGGGATTTGGTACGATTAGTGCGCAGTCGAAACAAAACCATCGTGCTCACTACCCATTATATGGAAGAAGCTAATGAGTTGTGCGATGAAATTATCATTGTCGATCAGGGTCAAATCATCGCTCAGGGTACACCAAAAGTTTTACTGAAAAATCATTTTGGTGATTCCATAATTCAAATTCCTGATGAAAATATCACTCAAGCAATTCTGGAATCCTTGTCATTGAAACACAATAAACTCGTTGAGTGGATTGAGTTTCAGACCAGCGATATCCATAAAACTCTGGATGCATTAATGCAGGCGGGCGTTTCTCTGAACGGCATGCGTTTACGTTCATGGAGTCTGGAAGATTTGTTCATTGCCTTAACCGGCAAACAACTAAGGCAATAAAACATGAAACGATTTCTGGCTATTTTGCATGCGCGTAATTTGGAATTCGTGCGCGATCGAGCAGCTTTGTCATGGACTTTGATCATGCCATTTTTTTTGGTCATCGGTTTTGCGGTGATTTTTTCTGAAGAGGATAAAACATTCTACAAAGTTGGATTTATCGGCGCTACACAAGAAATTCAGCATTCTGAAATTGAATTTTTCACCACACGACATATCAGTTTACTACCTTATGACGATGAGCAAAGTGCGTTGGATAAACTGCGCCATCATCAATTGGATATGGTAATCAAACCTGGTCACTTACCCCAATACTGGATTAATCTCAGCTCCCCTACGGGATATATTGTAGAACGTTTATTGTGGGGGACTGGTGGTAAGGAATTTAATAAGCAAACCGTGGATGGGCAGATCATTCGTTATGTCGATTGGGTATTACCTGGCATTCTTGCATTTAATATTATGATGGGTTGTTTGTTTGGCGTGGGTTATGTAATCGTGCGTTATCGGAAAAGTGGATATTTAAAACGATTAAAAGCCACCCCCTTAACTGCGCTTGAATTTTTATTGGCACAAATGTCATCTCGTTTATTGTTAATGATGGCCATAACCCTATTGGTTTATGTAGGTTGTGATTTGTTTTTGGATTTTAATATGCAAGGTTCCTATTTCCTACTTTTTCTCATCGCCTTATTGGGTTCCATCTGTATGATATCGCTGGGATTGATGGTAGCGGCACAAATTTCCAGTGAGGAACTGGCAGGTGGGTTATTAAATTTACTTACCTGGCCCATGATGATTTTATCCGGCGTCTGGTTTAGTTTGGAAGGAACAAATATTTATATGCAATATTTTGCGCAACTCTTACCACTTACCCATTTGGTTGATGGTGCCAGAGCGATTATGACTGAAGGAGCAGGCTTTGGCGATATTGCCATGAACCTTTTAATATTGATGGTGATGAGTGTTGTTTTTCTTGGCATTGGCGCCAGAACCTTTCGATGGGAATAAATGAAAGGCTTGCGGAGAACTATCGTCGTTTGAAAACAGTGATAAACGAATTCAATAAATGGAATATTAATGTCGTTAAATATTAACACAATTCATAACTGTTAAAAAATGAAAACATTTCTAGCAGGTCTAATCCTTATGGTTATGGCTTTTCACAACATTGAAGCTAGCAGTAATCCTTTGTCGATAAAAACACAAGGTGTGAAAAATTATTTCGATGAAAAGATTACTGATTCCGAGATACCTGGTATCCAGTACATTGTTTTGAATGCGAATAATGTTCTTTATGAATATATGGGTGGGTGGGCTGATATCGCATTAAAAAAGCCAATGCAAATCAATAAAACAATGATGGCATATTCACAAACAAAGACGATCACAGCAATTGCCGTGTTACAACTCTATGAGGCTGGTAAGCTTGATCTAGATGACACTATAGATTTGTATGTAAAAAATCTTCCTTACAGCAAGCCCATTACCATTCGACAGATGCTTTCACAAACCTCCGGATTACCAAATCCCATTCCCCTGAAATGGGCACATTTGATAGAAGAACATCAACAATTTAATGAAGACGCAGCGTTAGCTCAAGTAATGGCAGATAGTTTGGATTTATCATTCGAACCTGGTGAAAAATACCAGTATTCTAATATCTCCTATTGGCTACTTGGTCAAGTTATTGAAATAGTCAGTGGAATGGAATATGAAGATTATATTAGAAAATATTTTATCGAAGCACTGAAGATTAATCAGAATGCGCTCGATTTTATAATTCCAAATCTAAATAACCATGCTAAAGGTTATCTGGACAAATATTCTTTTTTGAATTTATTTAAGGGATTTTTGCTAGACAAAAAACTGATTGGTGAAGAAAGCACTTACGAAGGTAGTTGGCTCCTTATTAAAGATCACTATCTTAATGGGTCTGCTTTTGGTGGTCTTGTAGGAACAGCCAAAGGGTTTAGTCTATTTTTACAAGATCAATTAAGGCCAACATCCGTGTTATTTAGCAATAAGATAAAAACGTTACTTTACAGCCAGCAAAAAACCAACGACGGTGATTTAATCGACATGACCCTGGGTTGGCATATAGGTTATAACAAAAGCGTTAAGTATTATTTCAAGGAGGGTGGCGGTGCAGGATTTCATTGTGAAATGCGAATCTATCCTGACCAGAGCATAGCTTCTATTATTATGGTAAATAAAACAAGCTTTAAACCCAAAAAGACGCTCGATCGTATTGATAAAGAGTTTTTTGATATGTAAGAAAATAACAGCTACAGAATACTGTTACTCAATGTTTGAATGCTGTGTAAATATCCGAATTAGTGTGTCTATGAATTATTAACACAAAACTATCCTCAAGTATCCCGCAATGTGTCTGGATTCTGTTTCGTTTCATTGATATTTTCAAAAAAACGAATTGTTGCTTTGCCATCTTTTTTCGCCTGATACATGGCAGTATCGGCATTTTTAAGAACCTCGTCCAATGACTTACCATGTGTTGGAAATAAAGCAATGCCGATGGATGCAGATATTTCCATGTGCTGATCTTTAATGACAAATGGAGCAGATAATTGCTGTAATATACTTTCCGCCACGTGTTCTATCGCAGTGATACTACTGACTTCCGGCAAAATCACAGTAAATTCATCACCACTAAGACGTGCCACCGTATCACTTTCGCGCGTGCATGATGTAATACGTTGTGCAACCTGCTTTAATAGTAAGTCACCAGCTTCATGACCATAGGTATCATTGATGTGTTTAAATTTATCCAGATCGATAAACATTAATCCACCTTGGTGATCATAACGCACGGCGTGTGCAATGAACTGATGTAAACGATCACTAAACAATCGACGATTTGGCAGTCCAGTTAAAATGTCATAGTTTGCTTGCCGCCATATTTTTTCTTCGGTTTTTTTACGCTGAGTAATATCTTCCTCAATAGCAACAAAATGTGTGATGTGGGAATTGTTATCAAAAATGGGAGAGATGGATATTTGCTGCCAATAAAGTTCACCACTTTTTTTGCGATTTTGAAACTCTCCTCGCCAGTTTTCGCCCGCGTTGATGCTGCTCCATAAATCCTGATAAGTGGATATTTCGGTGTGTCCGGACTGCAATACTCGAGTATGTTTACCAATGACTTCATCAGCTGTATAACCAGTAATTTCACTGAAACGTGGGTTTACATATTCTATTGTGCCGTGTTGATCAGTAATGATAACCATTACTGGGCTATGTTCAACAGCACGAGAAAGTTTTCGTACATCGTCTTCTGCCTGGCGAATGGCGGTAATATCGCGACCTTCGGGAACAAGCAATGCGACATTACCTTCCTCATCGATAATAGGACTAATACTAAAATCTACATAGTGTATTTCATGATCATAATCTGGCATGGCTACTTCAAAACGCACAAACTCGCCTTTGGCACTTTTTTGAATGGCATCGTGAATGAGTTTTTGAGATTTTGAATCGTGTATCCACCACTGTGTTTCCCAAAAGGGTTTACCCAAAACATCGGCTTTGTTAGCATGAATTAAAGCCAGTGCAGCGTTATTAACATTCAATAAAGTACCATCCGGCTCTAGCAAGCCAATAAATTCGTAAGCGCTATTGAGTATACCTAGATAACGACTTTCACTTTCTTTTAATGCATCTTCGATTTTTTTTCGCTCGGTTAACTCATAAAAAACGCCGATGTAATTAATGATGTCGCCTTGCCAATCCTTGATAGTTGTCAGGCTGAGCAATTCAGGATATATTTCACCATTTTTTCGACGATTCCAGACTTCACCCTGCCAACGGCCCGTTTCAAGTAGTTGGTCCCACATGTTTTTATAAAAACTTTTTTCATGTCGGCCTGACTTTAGAAACCCCGGTGTTTTATTAATAACTTCATCGGCTGCATAACCCGTGGTTTGTGTGAATGCGGGATTTACTTGCAAAATATAACCTTGTGCGTCGGTAACAATCAGGCCTTCCTGCATATGTTCAATGACTTGTTTATCGCTATACGCGATTTTTTCCACATAATCTTTAGCTTCTGCCAATTGCTGAACGCGTTGTTTTAATTGCTCCTGAGTCTGCAGTAATTCCTCACGCGCTTGCTTTAATTGAAATGTCGAATTTTTCCACATGCGCCTGACACGCTCGGACTGTTGAGCCTGTTCCTTGAGCAAGCGATTTTCTTTCTCAAGTTCTTGCAGTCTTTTTTCAAGGCGTTGCTGTTCGGCTAACATGGTAAATCGTCAAGTCAGGTCAGGGTAGAGCACATCTAGACCACACTGCAAATTGTTCAGATATTCCAATGCGTCACCTACAAATTGGTTAGGAATGATGGAACCATGTTGTGGCAGAATAGCCTCTATATCCACATCGCGTAATTTTCTGACAAATCCACGCGCAGCAATATTGCTTGCCATATAATCCACATGAAACAGATCCATTTTCTCCTTATGTAATTCGAAATTCTGAACTTGTAATTGCCAGTCTGAATCAATAGCTGCGTAAATGTCACCAGAAAACAAAAATCGACTGTTGTTGTCATATGTGGTGAAAGCCATGGGAGAGTGTAAAAATGGTGCATCGATAAATTTTAATTTACTTCCTGATGGTAGTTCATATTCGGGATCTGACTCGATGTCGTGAAATTGATATTTACTAATGCCGTAATGTGGCAATAAAACGCGGGTTCTTGGGCTGGTGAATATGGTTATTTCAGAATTGATATTTAACCAGTCGACAACAGATGCTGCTACGTCGGGGTCCTGGTGACATAAAATTAATCCGGTAATATTTTGTGGGTCAATTATGCCACTAACAACGTTTTTTATCTGCTGGAAGGTTTGTCTGTTTCCAGGATCAACAATAATGTATTGATCAGAATCTGCAATGAGATATATATTACAACGAAAGGCGGTTTCGGCTTGTATACCCAACCAATAAATACGATGATCACCATCTTCAAAAAGCAATTTGGCTTGTTCCGATGCCTGCACCGTATCGAGTTCTGTTTTAGAATGATTATCAACCATATATACTCTCATTTTAGTCGTTATTTTATCGATAGAAAGTAATAGTTGAGCAAAGATCACGCCGAATTAGGGCAAATGTGCTGCTCTGTTTATTTTCTTTAACGGTGCATCAATTCTATTGAAAAACAACCGCTTGGCACTCGTAACAAGACGCAGAAAATACGAATTAAAAATGGAAATTTATGGCTATATCTCGGCAAGTTGCATTTGAAACTGAGCGTTTGTATCTACAGCAATGGCAAGACGCCGGTTTACTGGTGTTTGCCCGATTGAATGCAGATCCTCAAGTGATGGCATACATTCCTGCATTATTGTCGAAAACAGAAAGTGATTCGCTGGCTAAACGACTTGAATTGCTGATACAAAAATGTGGTTAGGGGCTTTGGGCGACACTAGAAAAACAATCGGGTGAATTTATTGGTTTTGTAGTTGCACCAATGTGATGTTAAGTTGCCTTTCGCATCGGCTGGGTATGAACAACACTGGTTTATCTTTTCTACACCCGAAAGTGTCGGTTGGACACCCATTGCAGAAACATTGTTAATATACACTAACAAAGTTTAACTGGCACCAAAATCAGTTTTGATTAAGCTGCACTCATTTCATAATACATGTTTTCTATTTTTCTGTATCTAATCCGGTTATGGATTACCTTTGTTCCACTTATACGCGTATAACAATATAATTAATACGGGGATAGTTAACATGCTAAAATTAGGCGTTGTTCAAGCTGGTTTTCGGAAACTGGTTCAAATCAGCATGTTTTTAAGTTATTTGTTATTGGCCGCGTGTGGTGGTGGGGACAGTGATGGAGAAAATCCAGAAGTCGGTTTCAACATTGCCCAAACAAGCCCCGATAACGGCTCAGGTAGCGTGATCGTAAATAGTAGTATCGAAGTGGTTTTTAACCAAAAAGTAGATGCGACATCGGTAAATACGGCCACATTTTGGGTTATTGATGAGCATACACATGAAAAAGTGAAAGGTAAAATTACAATTCTGGATGATGAAAGAACTGTTCGGTTTAAACCGGAAATTATGTTTTTTGATCGTCATTACGGCGTTACAATTCATCACACCATTACTAGTTTCGATGGTACTCATCTTAAAAATGGAACGGTAAGCTGGAATTTTTTCACCGAATCTCGTCCACCAATATTTGGGCATTCGCCTCAATCCAATGAAATCGATGTTAGTGAAAAAGCGACTGTAAGAGTGCAGTTAGAACGCATTGTGAACCCAGCGAGTGTTAATCAAAGCAGTTTCTTCATCAGCGATAATTTTGGAAAAATAAGTGCGTCTATGGAAATTAATGATGATAAATTGGTTTTAATCCCTCAGAGCCCACTTGCCTCAAATACGACATTCACCGTGACATTGGACGAAACTATTATAGATTTCGACAATGAACGTTTGTTTAACTCACCTTTCATTTGGTCGTTCACCACCAGGCAATTTGCATCAAGCAGCATTCAATTCGGTACAAATTTTAATGATGAAGCGCGAAGCGTTACCACAGATGCCCAGGGGAATATTTATATAGTTGGGCAAACCGATGGTACTTTTCCTGGGCAAAGTAATGCCGGATCTTACGATATTTTCGTTGCCAAGTACAATGCCAATGGAGATCAAATTTGGCTTACACAAACGGGAACAGAGTATTTTGATTCAGTGTTAAAGGTCATGCTAGCAGACAATGGCGATTTGTTTGTTGCAGGCCATTCTGACCAACCACCTACCATAGATTCTACTGCTCCCACAAGCGATGTGACACTCATTAGATTCGATACAAACGGTAATGAATTCGAGACAATAAAAACGGGTTCACCTGATGGTCATGACTTTTCACGTGGCATGCTGACTGATTCAGCGGGTAATATTTATATTATTGGATCTACGATGGGCACCGTGCCGGGTAGTGTGGGGAATCAGGGTTTACATGATATATTTATCGCTAGTTTTGATAATTCAGGAAATTTTAGATGGATTAAACAAGAAGGTAGTGGTTCAGATGAACTGGTAAATTTCGCTACAATAGTTGATGACAGAATATTTATTGCAACAACTATAATTGACGCGCTTCCCGGAACAATTCCACCACCTTCACCGGGATTCCCACCACCACCGTTTTTTATCGAACCAAAATCTGAATTGTTTTCTTTTGATCTCTCGGCTAATAAAGTATGGAATAAACCATTTGATAGTCGAATCCTATTTAATGTGGATGATATTAAATCAAGCACAAATGGAAATCTATTTGTGAACGGTTTCGGTCATGATGGTGCGGTGGTTTTAAAGCTGGATTTTGATGGAAACGAGATTTCCAACTCTACGATAAGCAATCCTCTATTGTTTGATACTGGCCCTCTTGTTATCGACGAAAATGAAAATTATTATTTAGCAACTGGTGAATTCGAAGAAAATTCTGTACCTCAACCCGGTTATATGGGGCCAAGAATTTCCCTCAAAGTGACGAAATATAATGCCTCAGGAACTGAACTGTGGAGCACGGATATAAAAACAGAAAATCACGCCGAAATTATGGATTTACATATAACTGCGGATGGTAAAATTATTGCAACAGGTTATACCCACGGGCGTTTTGACGGAAATACGATGATTGGCACGCAGGACGCGTTCTTGTTTTTCGTGGATAGCAACGGTGTTATTCAGTAGTGCAAATTATTAGAAGTGTTTCTGAAGATTTATTTAGTGTGATGAAAGCCCTCAGATTTAGCTCTCACGTCACTCTACCAACTACATCCGTATTGTCTAGGCCACCCTACGTTAAACTTTAAAGTAGGGTGGCCATTACAAGATTAAAAATTATGGGCAGGACGCCGCACTTGCATGGCGGGATACATAATACGCCCGTTGCGGATGACGCCACTGAACATAATTATATCCATTCTGTAAGCGGCTGCTGCCACTTAAGGTAAAGATATAGCCGCATTTTCCAAACGAGGCTTTTGGTGCAGTGGCTACAGTGCCGGTAAGTGCAGTGCCTTGCCAATCAGGTGGTGTTGCACCTGATGGAAAAACCGGTGAGGCAATATTGGCTTCCGGATAAACTTCGCTAACAAATGTAACTCTTGGGCAGGCATTGGGTTTGGCGCGTAGATTATAATAACGCATATAATTGCCTGGATGGTGCGCGGTAAAATGTACTTCTACATCATATTTGTTCTCCAATTCCATGATGGCACATAATCCTTCAGCATTAAAATCCAGAGCGTCAGCAGGATCACTCACATCACTGGAACCGGATTTAGGTAAATACCCACCGCCGGAAGAATTGTCCTTCAGATATATATGATCAAGTTTTACATTGATTGGCTGATTATTTATACGAACAATTAGCCTGTGCAGACCTTCGGCACCGGTTGGTGGTACAGGACCGGCAAAACATCCTCCAGGCGCATCGTTGAGTTTTTCAACCACTGGTGCATCAGCGGAGCCGGAAATATATTTATAGTATTCCATGCTGATTTCGTAAATTCCGTCACTCAGATTCCGTGTGCGCCAGTTTATGCGTAAATCAGGAAAACTGTAAAAGGTATTTGTTGCACCACCCAGTACATTGCGATTAACCCAGTAAAGTTCCTCAACTGTCGCCGAGGTTGAAAAGTCTGTACCATCAAATGGGCCAACCGGAACCAGGCTACTGTTAACAGAAATAGTTGGTACAGTTGTCACCAGCGTTTGCATTTTTCTCATGGACTGTGACCAGTATTGCGGCGTTTCCCAACTGCTAGTTGTTTCGTTATATTTACGCATCTTGACGCGATAATAATTGATTTCATCACCTGTGCATGCACCACCTGGCAAACCAAATTCACCAAATATTAATAAACCACGTGCGAAAGGCGCATGTTTGAAAGGTTTAACATGCAATTCCTGATAACGATATAAACCTGACATGGGGTCAGGTGTGTCACTGCTAAAATCTGCCAGACCAACCAGTGGCTCAGTGATATCCTGTTCGATAAAGGGAATTTCAACTTTACCAACACGGGTGAAAACAATGCCCACACCTGGATAAGTTGTTAAGCCATCCGCACCATAAGAAACCAGCTCATCACTGATGACGCGCAAACCAGCGCCAAAAAATTGTCTCACACTTTCAAATTTATTGATGTTTTCTCTTGCTGGCAATAACTCCTCATCAGTTCCAGGGTCGGTGACTTCCTGATACACGCGAAAATGGATATTCGATATTGAACCGGCAGGTTTGTCATATTGTACGGTGAAAATACCGTCTTGATCGGCAATCGCTTGTCCAAGGAAAGTATTGGAATCACTGTCGAAAGCTTTAACGGTAACATAAGCTCGGGCGTCACCCAGCAGGTCTGCATCATCAATAGCTTCATCATCTGCATCAACTTGAGAGAGCTGAAACACCTGGCCATAAACGAAATAGGGATCAGCAAATGTTGGTGCACTTGTGATAAAAATCAGGGATAGAAAAACTGGAATCCAGAGCAATTTCATTGTTAGTGTTTCTATCCTGACATTTCTACTATTAATTTTCATTGGACTTCTCCTTCGGTTAGTCCCTATTAGCCACTAAGGTTGAATTTGATAGATTCCGCCTGCACGTAAGCGGGTATAAGCAATGTCCAGGCTTCCTGCCACGCTATGCGCTTGTAGATTTACATCCAATATCCAGCCAGACGTTATGGAAGTGCGTACACCGGCCCCGGCGGCATAACCAAAAGCGCTACTGGCGTTCTCCAGGTCATATACTCCCACACCAGCTTCAAAATATAATTCCGCCGATCTAATGGGCACACGATATTGCATATAAGCCGATATATTCATCATATTGGCGTCTTTGAATCCGCTTTTACCTTCAAAAATATCCAATGCAGCTTCGGCTTTTGCCCAAAGCTCAGGACGCAAGCGATAGGCATAATCTAGCGCCAGGCTGGGTCCGCTATTAAATTCATTTGCAAAATTACCACGAGGAACAGCAACACCTGCATGTAAACTAATTTCAGTACCACCGGCTAGTTGTTCTGCTGCTGATTTTGCAGGTAATTGCACATTACCTACGGTTACAGTAAAGCGTGCATCATCTCTGTCGAGGTTAAAACGTTGACTGTAACTGGCATCCAGATTGTCCACCAAGTCACTGCGCGCGCTGGCGCCACTTGCTGCTATTTGAATAGTGTTACCACTGCCGGGAAATGCGGCATTACCAAATTTGTCATATGGCACGACGGTAACTGTGGCAACTTTTACATCGCCCACCGGATCTGCGGGGATATTTATGGTTACGATGCTTTTACCGGCATCTGCAGAACCAACATTGGCAATCGTCGAAAGTTTTGCAATTCGCTCGACGGTTTTATTGCCCGCGAGTGTTGCCTGTGCTTTTATTGTTACTTCATAATCACCGGCAATTCGTGTTTCATCACCGGGTAACAGGCCGGAATAAATACCATCATCGGCAAACTTGTCAGCACCTTTGCCATCATCACGTAAACTGAGCTGTATGGTGTTATAGACATAAATGGCGTTTGATCCGGTGTCTTTAGCCAAAAACTGCCCCAACTGAGAAGCCATTGAAGTCACTTTATTCGCATCAGCGTTTGTTGATGTTTTAGTGAAACTACCAGCATAATTTTGTAAGGTCGTACTGAAGGAGCGGCTGGGTACTTTAATTTGTGCTGTCACTGTAGCACCAAATACCGGTAAGCCAGCACTGCGTAATTCAGCTTGAATCGGTAATGCATCGCCCACGGTAAAATGAGTATCATCAAGCGATGGCGTTATTTGTACTTGTTGAACTTCAGAAAATACCGCTGCAGTATATGTTACGCTGGCCTGATTATCAGATTGGGTTTGTCTTACCCGGAACTGCCAGCTTGAGTTAGCCCCAGGCGTGAATCGGCAAACCAAATAGGACGCCGCTTGATATGTGTTTGCAGAATGCTGTTGCTGAGTGCAAGCCTGCCATTTATTCGTCCCTTTTAATCTGCGGTAAAGTGCCAGGCGAGTTTCACCGTTTCCGTAAGGCCAGGCAACAGCGGCGGTTGCCAGTGTCGATGCGGCATCAAATTCCACTTCAAATACTGGCCAGGGTGCACTAGTGCCAACACTGCCGTTTTCATCTAAATAAATCATATCATCCACTAACGCACGAATGGAGTAATAGGCAGATGCCAATTCAACTTCGCTGGAAGCGCCATAAACATAATCCCCATTAGTATCAGTTTTTAATTTATTCATTAAATTAAATCCCCAGCCCATTTCTGGGCCGAAAAATATGGAATATATGTTTATGTTTTCATCAGAAAACGTTTGCAAGGTATTAATGTCGGCCAATGTGCTTACTCCAGCACAATGCCAGGGTGGAGCGGCATCAACATAAGGTGCGATATTTTGCATTCCATCGCTGAATAGCACAATGGCTTTGCCCGGTGTAGGTGGGCCAGCAGGTGGTGTAGTATTATTAATCGCATGACGTGCGCGCAATAAACCTTGCCCCATAGGTGTGCAACCACTGGCTGTTACTGCAGGGTTATCAATTTGACCAGCAATAAACCCTCGTTGTAGATCCCCACTAATGGTTTGCATGCTGGAAATTTGTGAAGTATCGGAATAACTTTGTGGCAAGGTAGCGGGGGAGTTGTAAGTTGTAGTAAATGCAGTGTTGGCGCTGTTACCCGTGCTAAAACTGAAAACACCCAATTGATTATCGTCTTCAACCAATGTCGCAAATAACGCTGCTTTTTGCTTGGCTACAGTTAATCGGGTGCTGGATTCAAAAGGTGCATTCATACTGCCGGATAGGTCAATAGCAAAACCAATTTGTGCCTTGCGAGCCATGCTGCTTAAATCGTAAAAGCTGTATGCCGTATTACTGTCTGTGTCGTTGTCTTGTCCCCAGTTTAATTCAGCTTTTAGTATGAATTTTTCCGGTAGTTTGTTAGTGCCGGCTGGCAAGCTCCAACAAACACCGCGTTGTTGTAAATGCCAAATGCTGGGAAACAAAGCACCAACCGCAGCTGGTGCGGGAATATTCATTGGATAGGTGTTTTCCATTACGGTCGCAACCATAGTACCAGCTGCCGTCCAGGGTGCAGGACCATCAACATCCGCAGCACTGTTTGCTTCTTTATAATAGAAGTCCACCGTCACTTCGGTTGCTGGCGCAGGGCCACCGCCACCTATTCCACCACCCGCATTACGAAATTTCACATAAAGCTTGGTGTAAAATCGGTCATCTGTTGGATCAGTCGCTACGCCTTTATCCAGAAAAAAACGTGGAACTTCAGGGGATGAAGGACCTGAAGGATTAAAGGCATCCCCCATTCGAATATCCGGCGAACGATGTGTGGTTAGATCCCAATTGCTGATTACAAGGTCACAATCAGCGCCGCTGTGAGTCGTACAGTAATTCAGTAAGTCAGCAGGAATTGTTGCGTTGGCTGGTGCTCCACTTGGGTCACATTCCGTATCGGGAAACTGTGCAAACACAACTGGAGAAGACATGGTGGTTATTAGTGCTAGCAGTGAAGATATCTGCCTGCATTTCTCGGAAATTCTCATGAATATCTCCTGTGCAAAGCCGGAATATGATTATTTTTACTAACCATTAGGGATAGAGAAACAAAAAAAACAATAAGAAGAGAATTTCAAAGAATTAGAAAAAGTGTGTTTGAATATGATGAAGACTTTTCGTTCCCTGAAATTTTTAACTTGTTATATATATCCATCTGTTGGGTTAGCGGTTTTTCTATAAAACTAAAAAGCAAAATTATTATTTATGCATATATGTTATAACTTTAATCAAAGTCTTGGATAGATAGTAATTATACGTAGTTAAATGATTGTATTTATGTAAGTGCCAAAAAGTGTTGCTAAACCACTACAGGGTCGGATTTTCGCTCAAAATATTCTTATCTTAATATTGTGCAGAAATATAATATTAAAAGCACTAGATGCGCATTGAAAATATTTGCAAACTTAAAGGTAAATTTATCAAAATAGTATTTTGGCTTTGATGTTGTCTCTCCACATAACAATGCCATAATTAATCTATTCCTTTTCTTAATAACTCAAGTTTCGGAGTTCAAGCAAACATTTTCAACTACATCCCGGGCGTGTATGCAATATGAAAGACGCGGTGAACACTTCCATGTGTGCTCAACGGCAGCATATTCGACTTGGTCTCCTGAGTCGCTTTACCGACTATATCCTTATAGTCGTGCTGCCGACACTTTCAGATTGCAAACACGCCCGGGATATAACAGGTTTTTAAATTCTATTTGAACTCCGAAACTTGAGTTAATAATCCTGATCATAAATTGCAGATTCAGTCCTAATTTCAACGATATTGTATTTTCAACTAATGTGTTTGCAGTTTGCATGTATCTGTTGCAGAATAATCACTGACTTATTTTGTAAGGGAGTAAAGAAATGATTGTTCTTTTATCGAATAGAAAGTTAGCATCTAACAATAAGCTCAGTAACGAGTTGGAAAATGATAAAAGTACCTTACATCTGGCGAAAGTGACTAACTATAACCGGACAGAGGTGCCTTATTTCAATTTCGAGGATGAGTTTTCTGATGAAATAACAGTCGAATTCAATCCCGAACTTAAAATATACCAAGGGGATATTGATGCTAACCTGAGCTCATTAGCCAGTGAGGTCGATCAAGAGGATAAACACAAACCCTGGGTGTTTTTTATTCATGGAAATAACCAGAGTATCGAAAAAAACCTGGAAAAATGTGCGATTTTGGAGCATACGCATGATGTAAATGTATTTGCATTTTCATGGCCATCAAAGCCACCTATCCCATTGGACAAGAAAGAAATGATGAAAATCATTTTTAGTATTGCGCTAAAACCTTCAGATTATTCCAATTACATTAAACTTGTTAAAGAATATTGTGACTGGAAACATGAGATGTATACCCAAGCTCGACATAATGCAACACAGAGTATTGATCAACTTGGATTGGCATTTAATAAAGCATTCTCGACATTCTTTCCTCAATTACCAGAGCCAGTGGAAAAGTCCTTATTGATACACAGCTTGGGTAACTATCTTGGGCAGTGTTTTTTCGAACAAAAAGGTACTCAATTTGACAAACCCTGGTTTAAGCACGTGATGTTACATCAAGGTGACTCAGTATATGAAACCCACGCCAGCTGGTTAAATGAGCAATCAATAAAGTTTGTCAAAGAAAAAATATTCATCACCCACAATCGAAAAGATAAAATTCTTTTGGCGTCAGAGCTGGAGAAATTTGTTTATAAATCGCAGTTGAGCGATGAAAAACGACGACTTGGTCGTGGTAATGGTGATGTCATTTCATCAGATGCTAGAGCAATCTATATTAATTTTACTAAAGCCAATATGGTTGGCACAGATCACAATTTTTTTAATTTATCGCCTATGGATAATCAAGGTGTAAACATGATCATGAAAAATATTTTACGATCGGAAAGCTTTAATGTGGATTTATTGGCGGATTATTCAAGCCCAGACAATAAGTACTACTATTATTCCGCACCTCTAGATGGTATTGATGAAATCGAAGATGATGACGAATTTTAATAGTAAATGAATCCCGTCGGCACCCTTGAGTATATGCCCCAATGGCAACAGAGCGTAATAAATGCGTGCAAGATCGTTATTTGATCTAATTTTACTGTTTATTTGTCAAAAATAATGCGTATGTGTTCTTTTTTTATCCAAATCTCAGCAATAATCAAGCTCTCACATTGCTGACACCCACGCTCCGTAATAGTACAATCTCGTCCCAAGAAACCATCCTTTACTGAGATTAGATTAACTATGAAACAATTTTTGCTGTTTATTGCCATCATCCCTGTTGTATTAATCGTTGCGACCGAGTTTTCCAAAAAGCCGGATCAAGCCATGACCGAGCGAGAAAAACTCATGGATACTTTGAATGATATGACATTCAACAGACCGGAGCGCATAACGGTATTAATTGACGAAACAACGGTTGATAAAAAAGCCAGAGAGCGAGTTAGAACGCTGGTACTAAAAACTAACGAAGAATATGTGCCAAAATCGCAAAGAAGAAAAAGCAGCACAGATGCAGTTCTGAAATTATTGAAAGAAAAACTACCGGAATATGAATTTGGTGAAATTGTAAATAGTGAAGCCAGTTTTTTTCATTTATTATCACCTAGAGCAGAATGGGCGGTATCTTCCCTCGAAACAAACAAAGGCTTCTATTCCCGATGGGAAAGCCGAGAAGATTTTCATTCGATTACCAATCAATAATTGTCAATATTTTTAATGCTAAACTGATATAGCAACTTTAGAGATAGCTCTTCAACACAGCAGAATGGGTGCTAATATGAAGCCAGATTCGGTGAGATAATTTTGCGTTTATTCAATGTTATCGCCATTATATTTATTGCTCAATTATTGTTGTCGGGCTGCGCAACAAAAACCGATCCGATTCGATTGCTTAAGGATACAGAACTTCACTTACCACATTTGCCGGGTGAAGGAAGAGTTGACGGTAAGGATTGCTCATATCGATTTCTTTACTTTTCATTGAGCAGCCCACGTTTAGACCTTGCTATCCAAAACGCTTTACAAAAGAGGGATCATCAATACAATGCACTCGCAGATGCAGAGATTGTTCATTCCAGTAAACCTTTCTTGTATTCCTTACTTGGCAGTAAAGAATGTTTAATTGTTATAGGCAGACCAGTTTTACTCTCGAAACCACCAGCGCCAAATGGTATATTGATCATATCGGATAGAAAGTCATAATGTTCATAACTACCATCTATAATAAGCTTACGAGTCTTGCATTAATGGCTCTAGTAGTTATCCTTATTTCAAGTTGCGCCACAAAATACACGCCAGTTAAACATCGATTTAATCTCCTGATGCTTGATGCAATACCTGTTGCCGAACAAATTAAAAAACCAAAGGAACCGATATCTTTGGTTCGACAAAGCGTTTTTTTTGACCTTTCATTGAATGAAACAAATATGCTGACAAGGCTTACACACATTGCTGAACAAGATAATGTCTATATTGAAGGTTATTTTGAAAGCTTTTACTTCCCCTTTCTTTACCGAAATGTGTCGTTTAAGGGTAAAACAATTGAGCTAAAACCCATTCCAATCCCAATAAATCGTGGCAGATAGTTGATAATGTATCAACACATGGTTCCGGCAAAAATTCTTCATCGAACCATAGTTATTTTGATCGCATTGTATTGCACATCGTGTAGTGTCCAGCCATTTCAGGCAAAATTTAAGTCCAGTAAAAATCTCTATAATAGTCAATTCAAAAAACAACTACAGCAAAATAAACATGAGGAAAAGCGTTTTCACGGAAAAAACAGGCTTTTATGGTTATTTAACCAGTGTAGCATCAGTCAATATGCCCATGAGTTTTCTGAAAGTAATCATTATTGTCAAACTGCAGAGCAATTGGCGGAAAATCTAAGTACCGAATCTGTTTCAGAAAATATCCACGCTTACTTAACCAACTCCAATGCTAAATCATATGCGGGTGAAACATACGAACGCCAATTACTGCATGCGTTGGGAATGATAAATTATGCAGTGCTTCATAACCAATCTGAAGCATTAGTGGAAAGCCGAAAGCTGGATATCGCCACGGGTACAAATCTGCGTAGAAACATATCACTAGAGGAAAGCCTGGGTAGATATCTTTCTGCCCTGTTATACGAATCGGAAGGGCATATGGATTCTGCCTTAATTGACTATCGAATTGCATTTCATGGTTATTTACAAAATCATGAAAAGTTGGGCCTGGCGTTTCCTTCAATCATAGGAAACGATCTACTTAGAGCTTTTTCTCTTATGGATATGCATAATGAATATGAGAGCTATAAGTCAAAATATTTTCTTGCTGAGCCCATATATCCTATGGATGAGGATCATGGGGAAGTCGTCATTATTATTGGCGCCGGCTTTGCGCCGTATCGGGTGACAGAATATTACGCGGATGATAATGAATTACTACCCCTGGGTGTTTATCATAAACGCTCACCGTTAGTACATAGAGCCTTCGCCAGCGTAAGCAACAAAAAAGACCGTCAAATTGCCACGAAAGTTTATGATGCTTCGCTAACGATTAAACAATTACAAAATAGCGAAATAACTAGAATGGTAGAGTCTGAAGAATTGGGCTTTATTGCCAACAGTGATTTTGAGAAATATGGCGGCGAGTTTAGTGATTTTGACCCTATCATTTCTGAGGAACTGGCGGATGTGAGAAGCTGGTCAACCTTGCCCGGCGCCATTCAGCTACTTAGATTGAGTTTGCCTGTAGGTAAGCAAAACATTGCTGTAAAATATTACTCCTATTATGGTGAAGCTGTTTACAAACAAATGATTCAAAATGTTTTAGTGAAACAAAATAAACGCACATTCGTTTATGTTAAAGTTCCGTAAATGATTTCTATAAAATTTAACACAAAGAAAAAATACTAATGTGTACGCAGATAATTGAGAATGAAAACACTACAGCACACTACCCGAATTAACGCCGTAACCCCTATGGGGAAAGAATTGTACGGTGTTGAAGATGACATGGGCGTTATTATTGTAACGCAACCTTAGAGTATACTTGTGTTGGCTTTGGTAACAGTGTCACAAAAAGTATATGGAAGTGCCTAAACGTAAGTGTAGCCCGGGTAAAGTTTACGAAACCCGGGAGAATAAAATCGTAGTAAAAAGTAGGGTGAATATATCTACACAATCTGGCATTGATCAGTTTGTAATAGCGAACGCTAAAGAACTAACTTTTATATCGTAAAGGATTCAAACATGACTGGATCACTGGAAGCCTGGGTATCACTATCTGCTGTCATTATTGCTTTATGTGCCTTCCTCGTTTCTGCCTGGCAGGGTTATCTGTTTCGCCTGCACAATAAACTTAGTGTGCGTCCGTTACTCGATTTTGATATTCGTCAGGAAATGTTACAGGGCGACATGATGAGTGTTGTCACTATTAAAAACGATGGTCTTGGCCCGGCCATTATCGATAACTTTTCAGTATCTCATAAAAACCAGCAACTGACTGCCAATTCGCTTTACCAGCTGGTTAAAGAGAATCTGAGTAATTATCGGTTCTCCCGATTTTTTGATTTACCCATAGGTACAATCATTCGCCCTGGTGAAAGTATGGATTTATTGGGTATTCCGGAAAGTGCTTTTTCAAGCAGCTTTGATGAGGAAAAAACTCAACAATCATACCGCAATTTTTTATCCATCAAAATAGAAGTTAACTACCATTCCATTTACATAGAAAAACAACTTTTTAACAAAGCGCTGATGTCTGCATTTCCCGGCGTTGTAAAAAGTCTGCAAACCATAGAACAAGATTAATAAATAACAATACAAAAAAATCCCATGAAGAGAGCGGTTATACCCTGTAGGTATAAGATTGTTCAGGTATTCATTATCGTGCTTTTTTCTGGTGGATGCGTTGCACTTATCCACCCTTGTATGATTAATTCCAGTAACCAAAAGGTTATATGACAGAACAAAAACTGTCTTTTTAGAGTACGATGACGATGTATCCGGGAAGGTCGTTCCACCCTTAAGC